>Ga0182024_10000263_pt1 | contig 131381 bp, 118 predicted proteins | sample P32metaG_FD_120480 | JGI IMG/M metagenome (GOLD analysis project Ga0182024, IMG submission 120480) | Permafrost microbial communities from Stordalen Mire, Sweden - P3-2 metaG (Illumina Assembly) | ecosystem: Environmental > Terrestrial > Soil > Wetlands > Permafrost | place: Sweden: Stordalen... | reverse complement strand
TGTTTTGTATAGGCGGCCCACGGAACCAGCCCGCCGAACGGCGTCAAACTGTCGTTCGTCACCGAAAGACGCACCCGTCCTCCGGGCGTCGCAAAGGTAAACTCGCCTTCACCCGCCGAGTGATTGACTTCAGTCTCGTTCTTCAGCTTCATGGTCCTCCTTGGCAGCAGCTTCCGTACTCAAGCCGAAACCTCAACTGAGGAATTTAGGATCAATCGCCTCAGCCCAACGGAGGTGGTCGATCGGTGTCGCGACGCACTTGCGGTCGTTTTCGGGTTTGAATGCGGCGACCGCAGCAAAGATTTGATGGAAGCAATTAAGTCTCTGGTCGGGCCTGAAGGTCGAAATGAGCACCTGAAATATAACGCCGGTCGAATCGTTGCCCGACTGCATTCGCGAGCGAAGCCCAACGAGCAGGCAGCCAAGGGTCTCAGGGAACCAGGCGAAGAGGACGCCCAACTGGCGGTAAGGCTCTTGGGCTTTGTACTAACGGAAAACGGCTGGACACAATAGCCAGCCTTTTGGGAGCCGTCCGTGGCGCAATCGCCGGAGGTTTCGATTGCGGCTATCGAAGTGTTGCGCCATTAGTTTGGACTTGTGCCGCGCCCGCCCCAAGCAATCTCCGGCATCGACTTTGATGAATCCTTTTTCGACGCGGTGATCGAACGGGCGGGAGGTTGCAGGCTTGAGGATAAGTACACGCCGCCAAAGGACACACAGCACGTCGACTACCTAATCCAGCAATGGGCCCTCGAGTGAAGATCCTAGTCTCAGATCCACTTGACGCGCAGGAGCGCCAGGAGCGCCTGAAGCCCTTTCTTGCAAAGCACTTTCCGCGCGGATACGTGTGGGTCACTCCGCATCGGCAAGAGGCGGCATTCACCGGGGACCTGGCACAGGAATTTTGGGAGAGATTTCTGGGTAAGCCAGCCCAAGACCGCCTCGATTCCGCCGCGGCGCAGATAGCAGATACCCGAACCTTCGTGCCCGACGTCCGCTTTGGAGGCGTGTTGATCGTGAACGCCGGCGGCCCCTCGCTGGACTGGCAGAGCTTCTTTCGGCTGTGCGCCCATTTCCAGCAGCGTTTTCAGGAGATCGATGCCGTTTTCCCATTCAACGGGATTCCGGCCAAAATCGCGGGCGGCTTCCAAATCCATTTCTGTGGCTGTTCCAAGAAGAAGCAGGATCCTGATGCGAACGCATTGTTTGACGCCGTGGATATGGCAATGCGGGCGGAGATCGAGCATCGTATCGGCCGGTCAGTGCAGGCGGAAGCGATCTACATCAATACGCCCGGCGCGAAGGGACATTTCAAGCTCACTCTGAAAGGCCTTCATAAGAAGGGGACCGGACCGAACATGGCTTGAGCCCCGCCCGGCCTGCCCGAAGTATGATCGAACGTCCTTAATTCGCAATGCCACCTCCCTCCATCGCTCGCCAATACTTCGAAGACCTACTTGCACGTGGCGGCGACCTCTTCGGCTACTTAAATTCGTTGCCGAGTGCCGACGTGCAGGAAGCTCGGGAATCGGAATGGCTCGAGATCAAATCTGGTGCTGGAGCTCGGGATGACAAGGCAGTACGGGATACTTGGTCCAAGACGTTGTCCGCATTTGGGAATGTCAGCGGGGGAGTTTTGATTTGGGGGTTGGACTGCAGCCGCGATGCATCCGGGATCGACCGGGTGCATAGCGTCTCGTTGGTTCCGAATCCCAATTTGCTCCTGGAACGGCTTGTGCAGGTCCAACATCAGTCGACGGAGCCGCCGCTGCAGGGAGTTGAAGTCAAGGCGGTGCCGGATCCTTCCAACGCCAGCAGGGGCTTCGTGGTTGCTTATATCCCGGAAGGCCGAGTGAAGCCAATTCGAGCAGAAAGCACCCGCCAGTACCTCATCCGAGCAGGCCCCAATTCCATCATCGTCCCCCATGCGATCCTTCGATCGCTATTTGTCCCAGGGTTTTCGCCGGTGCTGACGTTCAAGTTTTCGGCAAAAGCTCTGCCAGCGCCGCTAGGGCTGGGTAGTCCCGGAATGGAATGCCCAGTTTTCTTTGGGGAAATATCCAATGGAGGTGAAAGTACGGCGCGCGACGTCGTTGTGATGCTACCGAAGCCCCTGCCCGGAGTTGATTACCCGCAGTCGGGTTGGCACAAGGGCAGCAGTTCGATGGCGCCGAATGTCTTCAGCACAGGGCATCTCTTGCCTGGCGAGACGAGCGTCGTTTTTCATGTCGTGGATCCTGAGCCAAGACGTCCGAAAGGCGGAGCTTGGCACTTCCCCGCCGGCTACTCCCGGCGGTTCGAAGTCTGGTTATTCGCCGACAATATGCCCGCACAGAGCGGCTTCGCGGAATACGACGAAAATGCGGTGGTTCACGGAGAGAGCCGTGCAATCCAATTTCAGGATCGATCGCCCCCGTAGCTCGCGCGGACGCGCTGAAATACCTCCGGAATTCGCGGGATGCAGCGGCGCCATCTTAAGATTATCACGGGGCGACTTTAACCTCAATTTCTTCCGCGCCTGCAAACCTCGCTGCTCTCAATCGGTGGCCGCCGTCGTGGAGCACGTTATTCGCGTCGACCGTAATGGGGTATTGGTGATCACTCCATCCGTGCGCGACAAAAAAGGCAATTCGCCCTGCGTGGTAGTCGGTCACTGAGCGGCGCAGTGCCTCGTGGTCTTGCCCTCCTTGGCTTGCCGCCCGCCATTCGGCGTGGAGTGCAGCCTCATCTATTTGAAAACGGCGCGCGTCCAACCGGCCCTCGTGAATCGCTCGCCGGATGTCATCAGGGGATGGCTCGCAGTTTATTCCGAGTTCTCCGTATGGCATAGGAATTGTTATCTCGTTAGGATTTCGCCGCACATGAACTGGAGGCAGCGGCGGTGGCACAGGCTGAGGCGTAGGCGTAGGCAGCCGATCAGGGGGCATGGCAGAGGAAATTGAAGCTGAGACAATGTTTACGCGAGCGCATGGCGACCACAAAGAACGTGGGTCAACGCCCGCAGCTGACTCCCCTTCGTTGCTCCGCTGTTGCGGCCGCAGGCTACTGTCCCGGCCCTGCGAGGACCCGATGAAGACGGAGGACAGCGGGATAATGGGGACCGGCCCGCAAAAGCCAAAAGAATGGGCGGCGCCGAAGTCGGGCGCACGGTCCGCATCACCGGCGGTGTATCAGCGTTGGCAGAATTCCATTGCCAGCTAGTTGACAGATACCGCGCATGTTTTGGTCGTGCTTGGTCGTGCAGCGTCGCGCTTGTACTGCGGGCCTATCTCGTTCCGAGGAAGTTCCTTGGCTTAGCAAACCGTCCCTTTCGGCCACTCAGGCACCTCTCCTAGCAGTTTAAAATCAATGACTTAAGCAGGCAACTTGCTAACTGTTCCATAAACAAAGAATGCGCCAATTGCACCCGAATTCTCGGGGTTAGCTGGGGTTATTTCGTGATTATGTTCTGCGGACTTCATCGAAGAATGGAAAACCTGCTGTGACGGCTCCCAACGGGCAAGCCGAAAAGCCGATCTCAAACCGCGGTCGACGATGCGAAGCTCGGCCCCCACAACACAATGCTGCCGCCATCCGGCCAGCCTAGCAGCGATGCTCGCGCTGGCTATTCCGTGACACAGTTTTCGCTTGCACTCAAAAGGCACGAGCCGTGTGCAGTAATCCTGCCCGCACGGGCCGGCGCGGAGGGCCGCGCACACTTCGGTTTTATTGTCAGGAAAATTGACGGTGGCCTTGGATCCAGTTCCCAGGGGCCTCCCGATCTCATTGGAGCGGAGGGCCATCAGAGTGTGATAATTCATTTGGATCTAATCAAATCGGATAGCGGCGTTTCTGGCCGGCCGGCGGCCCGGCTCCCAAAAAAAAGTCGACGCAATGCAGCCGATCAGCGAGCACCAAGGAGGGGGCCGGCGCAGGTGATCGTTGGCAATTGATCGTCCTAGGCATTCGCGGAGGGTCCGAACTAGAAGGACTGCGGCGCTGGTTTCAATCCGGGATTCGCCGCAATCGCGCGGTCTTGGCGTCAGAACTGCTGGTATTCAAATCGCGGAGAGAGCCCCGGCAATGTCCGAGGTGTGGTATACTATTTTACGATCATGTTGAAATCTTGCCAACGGCCCGGCGTCTCTCTGCACTAACGCGCCTGAAAACCTTCGTTCCCACCTATCCGGAGCAAGTGGTCACCCTGCGACGCCTCAAGGCGCTCGCGATCGTGTTGGTTTTGTCCAATTTCCTGCTCGGGGCCTTTAGCGTCTATCTGATCCAGCGCACCGACCGCGATTATTCCCTGCTGATCAATGAAAGCGTGCCCGCCCTGTATGAGGGCCGGCACGTCGGTCAGCAGATGGGGATCGTCTACCGTTCGATCATCGCCGCGCTCATCACTCAGGATCCGGCGGTCTGCGCGGCCCAGGTGGAGCGGGCCAAGCAGGCGCTGGCGAAAGGCAAGGAGTTGCGGGAGCAATTGCTGCAGCTGGACATGCTGCAGAAGAACCCATCGCTCGCCGGCGAATTGAAGGAGGCCGGCGAAGCGTTCGCCCAGGCGGCGGCCGAAATCCTGCCCCGCATCACTCCAGAGGACTCCGCCGACGCCGAGCGGGTCCGCTTGGATCACATGCAGGCCCTGTATGAGCGGCACATCGCGTCGCTGGAAAAAATCGCCACCATGGCCGCCGGCCACGCGGAGCTGAGCAGCGAGGCGTACAGCGACCTGAGCCGCTCGCGCTCCGAACTGGTCCTGGGCCTGGCGAGTTGGCCGCTGCTGCTCGCCGCGGTGATCGTGGGGCTGACGATCGTGATCGTCGTGGTGATGCTGGTCGTCTTCCGGCAGGCCGTGATCGGGGACGAGCCCTAAGGCCCCTGGCGCGGCGCCACGGGCGGGCTCCGCCCGCCGCTCAGGTTTCCTCGTCGACCGGCCGGTTCAGTTCGCGGCGGCATTCGGTCATCACCCGCAGCCAGACCTCGCGCAAATCGAAGAGGCGCGGCAGAGCGCTTTCCCGGTACTGGCGCACGACCGGGTGGCGGAGCGCGCCGTCGTCGTTGAGCAGGGCCAGCGAACGGTTGAGCGAGGAGAGCGCCCGCTTGAGCAGGCTGATCGCCATCGCATAATCGCCAAAATCGAGGGCGTGGATCGCCTGCGCCGCCTGCTCTTCGCCGCGATGCAGGGAGGAGAGAAAGGGCACCGCCAAGCCGGACGGAATCTTCGTGTGGTCGGCGGCCGCCAGTTCCCACGGCCGCTTGAGGCTGAGGTAGATCGCCTTGGTCGCCACGAACACCGGGTTTTTGTGCAGGGTGTAGACCTCGTCCTCCTCGATGAACTCGGCGGACTCCTCGTCGGTCTCCTCCTCGGCCCCCGGCGCCGACTCCCCCTCGGTATCCTGGGGCTCCCAGCCCATTTGCTCGGCCACCCGGTCGATGCGGTCGGGATTCAGCCGAAAGGCCTCGTAGAAGCCAAGATAGCGATGGATCGCCTCGTCCTGCTCGCGCAGATAGCGCTCCCAATCGAATTCGTTCCAAGCCAGATCGCCGCGATCTTCCCAATCATTTTCCTGGGGACCGTCAGAGTCAAAATCGTCCATGGGATGTTTCGTACTGAGTATCGGGGGGCGGAAAAGGCAAATCAAAAGGGGCCGGTGCGCGCGGCGGGGCCGGCGGCGGATCCGCGTCGGGAAAATTGTCCTTTCGCTTTGCCGGCGGCGGGCTCAAATTTTTCCGCTTTCCCCATGCCTGAGGTATCCCATGCGACCGTCTCCTTCCAGGGCCACGTGCAGGGCGTCGGCTTTCGCTACGCCGTGCTCAAGGTGGCGCGCGAATTCGAGGTCGCCGGCTTCGTGCAGAACCTGCTCGACGGGCGCGTGCTCCTGGAGGCGGAGGGCGAGGCGAACGAACTGGAGGCGTTCGTCGCCGCGGTGGAGGCGAAGATGCAGGGCTATATTCGCGGCACCGAGCGGACGCGCGTCCAGCGCTCTGCCCAGTTCCGCGGTTTTGTGATCCGCTGACCGGCGCCCGCGATGCCCTCCGACCCTTCTCCCCCGGCGCCGGGCCGATCCGGGCTGATTTGGATCGCGGCCGCCCGTCCGCGGACCTTGCCCGCCGCGGTGGCGCCGGTCGTGGTGGGTTCGGCCCTGGCCGCGCACGACGGCCGGTTCGACGGGCTGGCCGCGCTCCTTTGCCTCGGCTTCGCGCTCCTGATTCAGATCGGGACCAATTTCGCCAACGACTACTACGACTTCATCAACGGGGCGGACACGGCCGCCCGAGTGGGGCCCCGGCGGGCGGTGGCCGCCGGGCTCGTCGCCCCGGCGGTCATGCGCCGGGCGATGATCGGAGTCTTTGCCGCGGCCTTCGCCGTCGGCCTGGGGCTGATCGCCTGGGGCGGTCCTTGGCTCTTGGCGATCGGCGTCGCCAGCATTGTCTGCGGGATCGCGTACACGGGCGGGCCCTTCCCGCTGGGTTACCGGGGCCTGGGCGACCTGTTCGTCTTCCTCTTCTTCGGGCTGGTCGCCGTGGGCACGACCTACTACGTCCAAACGGGGCGCCTCACCGTGGCCGCCGTGCTGGCGGCCGTGCCGATCGGACTGCTCGCCGCGAATATTCTGGTCGTGAACAACTACCGCGATGTGGACACGGACGCGGCCGCCGGAAAACGCACGCTGGTCGTGCGCTTCGGACGGGGCTTTGCCCGCGCCCAGTTTGCCGCGGCGCTCGGGGTGGCCCTGGCGACGCCGCTGGTCTTCTGGCTCCGGGGCTACCGGCCCTACTGCCTCCTGCCGCTCGTGCTGACCCCGCTGGCGATTTCCCACTACCGGCGGCTGCGCGCCAATCCCCCGCCGGCCGAATTGATCCGCCTCCTCGGGGATGTCGGCCGCTGGCTCGCCCTCTATGCCGGGCTTTTCGCGGTGGGCCTCCTGGGCCCGGGTCCCGGCGCCCGTTAGAACTGCGCGGCGAGCTTGGCCTTGAGGGCCGCCTTCGGCGTCAGGCCGACGATTTGGTCGACCAACTGCCCGCCCTTGAAGAGCAGCATCGTCGGTATCGCCCGGATATTGTACTCGGCCGCAATCTCGTTGTTGTCATCGATATTGACCTTGGCGATCTGCAGCTTGCTGCCAAATTCGCCGGCCAGCTCCTCGAGGATCGGCCCGATCGCCTTGCAGGGCCCGCACCACGGCGCCCAGAAATCCACCAGCAGGGGAGTCGTGGAGTCCGCGACGGCGGCTTTGAACGTGTCGTTGGTCAAATGGGTGATTTTGTCGGACATAAAGTAATGAGGACTAACGCCAGGGAACGCAAAAGCGCGGCAAAAGCAAGCGGGCGGAATTCAGGGTGGAGTCCCAATTTGCCGATGGGATGCATCTCCGGGCGTCCTTTGTCCGAGCACCGGTTCGCTCTCCGACGCATCCCATCGGCAAATTGGGACTCCACCCTGAATTCCGCAGTCACGATCGGGCTCAGCTGGGCGTGGCCTTGTGCAGGATTTCGGCGAGCTCCTTGGGCTCCACCCGCTCGAGGGTCTTGCCGCGCTGCTTTAATTCCTCAAACGTCTTCACCACCGTCTCGGTCATCCGCTCGTGGGTCTCGGCCGAACCGCCCAGAATTGCGAACTGCTCGCCGGTCGTGATGCGCTTGTGGCCGTCCGCGTGATCGAGGCCCACCCCGAGCAGCGCCGCCGCGGGCGCCGGTTTTTTCTTCTTCTTGCTCACGCCGGCACCGTGGCGGGGTTTGGCGCGGGTTCAAGCGGGTTTTCGACCACCGCCTCGCACGCGATGTCGGCAAATGCCTCGTCCTGGCGCAGTCGCAGCTTGCGCAAGCGCGTCAGTTCCAGCAACGCGAGGAACGTCGCCACCAGGCGGCGCAGGGTGGTGCCCCCGGGAAACAAATGGGAGAAGGTGAAGGCGCTCTCCACCTGCAGCCGGCTCAGCAGCCACTCCATCTGGTCGGACACCGTCACCACCTCATCGTGGATCTCGCCCACCACCAGCTTCTCGGCCAGGCGCCGCAGGACGAGGTTGAAGGTATTCCAAAGGTCGAGCCGGTCCACCGCCTTAAGCGGCCGGCCGGAGGCCGGCTCCAGCCGAGCCGCCACATAGCGGTTCATCAGGTTCTGGCGGGCGAGGCTCAGGTCGGATAGCTGGGCGGCCGCCTCCTTGAACTTCTTGTACTGCAGCAGCTGGTAAACGAGCTCCCAGCGCGGGTCGACTTCATCGTCCTCCGCATTGGGATCGATCGCCTGCTGGCCCTTGGGCAGCAGCATCCGGCTCTTGATCTCCATCAGGGTCGCCGCCATCACGAAAAATTCCCCGGCCAGGTCGAGGTCCATCTCCTGGAGCGCCCGCAGCGCGGCGAGGTATTGTCGGGTCACCGATTCAACCGGAATGTCGTAGATATCCAGCTCGTTTTTCCGGATCAGAAAAAGCAGGAGATCGAGCGGTCCTTCGAAGACCTGGAGTTTGATGCGGTAGTCGGCGTCGGGAACCATCGATGGGCTTCAGCGTTGGGCTGGCGGGCGGTGCGGCAAGGGAAAATCACCGGCGCCGCAGCGCGGCGGCGAAAAATCCGTCGCCGTTGTGCCCCGCCGGCCAGAATTGAAATCCCGGGCCGGCCGGCCGCGAGGTGAAGGGGGAGGCGGGCGGCTCGGCGGCAAACTCCGGGTGGGCGGACAAGAACGCCGTCACCGGCGCCTCGTTCTCGACCGCGCAGAGCGAGCAGGTGGCATAGATGAGCCGCCCGCCGGGGCGCACCTGCCGGGCAAATTGCGCCAGCAGGGCTGCCTGGCGCTGCGCCTGCCGGCGCAGGTCCGCCGGCTGGGTGGTCCATTTGAGGTGCGGGGCCCGGCGCCAGGTGCCCGAGCCCGAGCACGGCGCGTCGATCAGGACCCCGTCGTAGGCGGGCCCCTCGGCCGGCATGCGCCGCAGCCGGTCCGCGAGGCCCGCGCGTTCGGCCCGGCGGCCGAGTTCGGCCAGCGCGGCCGGGCGGACATCGTGCACGTCGACCCGGCCGGCGGGGCCGAGAAGGGCGGCCAGTTGGAGCGTTTTTCCGCCCGCGCCGGCGCAGGCGTCGAGCCAGTGGCCGCCGGTGGCCGGCACGACGGCGGCCAGGATCAGCTGCGAGCCCAGGTCCTGGACTTCGAAGGCGCCGCGGCGGAATCCCGGGGTGGAGGTGGCATCGGCCTCGCCGGTCAGGGCGACGGCGCCCGGGAGCAGGGCGCTCGGCTGCCAGGCCCAGCCGCGCTCGGTCCATTCGGCGAAGAGGGCAGAGGGATCGGCCTCCGCCAGGCGCAGCCAGAGCGGTGCCCGCTGCGCCAAGGCGTCGTAGTTGGCGGGGGCAAAAGCGCCGGGCGCTTCGGACCGGAGCCATTCCGGCAACAGGGAGGGCAGGGGCGGGGCCGCGGCGCCCGGCCCGGCTTGGGACTGCAGCACCGCCGCCTTCGCCTCCGCCCCCGGCGGACAGGGCGGCCAGCCCTCCGCGACCGCCGCCCGAAAAGCCCGGGTGGAGGGGAGGTCGGCCGCCAGCCACGCCAGGACTGCTTCGGCCCGCTCCGGCGCCGCCTCCAGCAGCGGCTCGACCCACGGCAGGTAGCGCAGCGCGGTGTAGATCAGTTCCCGGTAAAGCCGCCGATCGCGCGAACCCAGGCGGCGGTCGCCCCGCAGCAGCCGTTCGATCCGTGCGGCCAGGCCGCGGTCGCTCCGCCAGTGCGGCCGGAGGCGGCCGAGCAATCCGCGGAGTGTGCGCTGCTGGCCGCCGACGATGTTCATGCCGCGCCCGCTCCGCCGGGGCTCAATAGCGGACCACGTCGACGTCGACACGGAAGCCGATCTTGCCCAGGCGATTGGGGCCGTCGTTGACGGTCAGGAGGTATTGCAGGCGCCAGGTGTTCGCCAGGTTCTGGATGACGCCGATGCCGCGCTCGTCGAAACGGAAGGCCCGCGCGTTGTAGCCCATCCGGATGATCCCTTCGTACTGCTCGCTCAGGCGCACCTGGTAATTGAGAATATAATAGTCGTCCTCCTGCCGGAGGAAGTTGCTCGCCAGCTCCAGGCTCCAGGCGTCGGCATCGCGCAGCGTGAGCCCGGCGTCGAATTCGCGCAGGGTGAGGGTTTGGAGGGAGACGATCTGCGCGAGGTCGACCTCGATCCAATGGGCCGGCGTGAAGAGCAGCTCGGAGTGCAGATCCGAAAAATCCGGCTCCGCCTGGGTGCGCAGGAAGTTGAGGTCGTCGGCGACATTGAGGTCGATCAGGTTGCGCGAGCCATAGCCGGCGTCGCGGGTCTGCAGGATGTTGTCGACGCCCAGGCGCAGGGTGTTGAGCGCCTGCATTTGGTCGATGGCGGTCATGTCGCCCAGTTCGATCGGGGTGAGATAGGTGGTGAACGTGTCGCGCTGGATCGCCGGAATATACTGCTGGCCGACGCCGCCCTCCGGGATGTAACGGTAGGACACCTGCGGAGTGATCAGCTGGCGCAAGCCGTCGATGCCCCAGGTGGGGTTGGTGTACTCAAAGGTGCCGCTCGCCCGCATTTCGGAATCGAAGCCCACTTCGCCGAGCGTGCGCAGATAGGACGAACTGGGGGTGGCGGCCCCCTCGGTATCGAAGTAGTCGGTCAGGCGGGCGCCCGCCACGGGTGTGAAGCTGAACCAGTTGTTGGGCGCGAACGGGCGGGAGAGGCCATAAAAGGCGTCGAGCCGGTCGCTCGCCAGAACCTGGCCGCCGGCGGGCGGGTCCTCGCGCAGGATGTCGCCGCTGCTGCTGAACCGCTCGACCAAGCCCGCGCCAATTTCGGTCGGCAGCAGGTCGAAGCTCACTTCGGGCAGCTGCTGGGTGACGTCCTCGAAGGAATTAAAGCGGGCGCGCGCAAAGAAGGAGGCGAGGGTGTTGTCGCCGGCGTCCACCAGCTCGGTAAAATCTTCCGGCGTCTGCACCGCCTTGAAATCGTGGTACCGAAAATCCCGGGTCACATCCGGGTCGCTCCACCAATTCAGGTCCACCTTGAGCGAAAGGTCGTCGCCGAACTGCTGCTGGTGCTGCCACTCCGCGTAGCCGCGCCACGACGGAATCGGATCCCCGGTCAGGAGGTCGGGCTGATTCACGCCATGATCGCGGATTTCCCCGGTCTGGAGGGTGCCGAACCAATCGCCGCTGCCGTCGGGATCGGCGTAGGTGCCGGTCGGCCCCACCATGATCCCGCGCTTGGTGTAGAGCGTGGCGTCGCCGCCCAGGCGGATCCCGGGGAAAACCGGGACATGGGCCCCCACGTCCACGATGCCGCCCAAATTGCTGTAAAAGCCCAGCTCCAGCGTGAGCAGGGAGGTGGCGAACGCCTGGTTGAGATTTTCGCGCAGGGCGCCCAGCGGCACGAATTCGACGCCGTTCAAGCCCACCATCGAGCGCACGGTCCGCAGGTAGTGGCCGGGCGAATAGACGATCGTCTTCGCCTTGGTCGAGGGTTTCCACCGGCCCGGGTCGGTGTAGCTGACGACCGCGTTGTGGATCGTGATCTCGTTGCCCTTGCTCTCCGCGTTGGTGCCCCGGATATAGATCGGATAGCGCCCGAGCCGGATGTCGGTCGCAAAAAAGGTCCCGTCGAAGCGGTGGAACTCGATCGTGTCGGCCAAAATCCGATCCTCGCCGTCGGTCATGGCGACGTGGCCGCGGGCGGTCACGATGTTGGTGCGCCGCCGGTAGTGCATTTCATCGGCCACGAGCAGCACCTTGGGCCCATTCTGCCACTTCACCTGGATGTTCGCGCCATCGCCGTAGGCGTCGATATCCCCGTTGGACAGATCGGTCTGGTACTTCGGGGCCGTCAGGACCGGCTGCGTGAGGTTGCTCGCCGCCTCCGGCATGAAGGGGCTGGCGGCCGGGGCGCGCAAAGTGGCCGCGGCAAGAGCCAAGGCAAAGGCGGAGCGGCGAATCACGCTGCGCAGACAAAAGGGCGCTCTGGCGGTAAGCAAGCCCGTGAATCGACCGAAAGTTTTGGCTTTTGTGCCGCCAGACTGGCGTTCATGGTCGGCTTCCGCATGCCCACCAAGCCCGCTGCCCGCCGTTCCGACTCCGCGCTCCTGGCGATGACCCAGCTGCGCGCCGAAATCCGGGGCTTGGGGACGGCGCTGGGCCAGGTCATCACCCGGCTGGAGGGGCGTCCCACCTTTGAGACCGTGGAAACCCTCCGGCGCCTGGCGAAAGCCCGGCGGGCGGGCGATCCGGCCGCCGCCGCGGCGCTGGCCGCCGCCGTGGCGCAGCTGGACCCGGGCGCGGCCTTCAACCAGGCGATGGCGTTCACCCTCTATTTTGAACTCGTCAACCTGGCGGAGGAGAATTTTCGGGTCATGCTGCTGCGCCAGCGCCGGTCCGCCCGCCTGCGGGCGCCGGTGGCGAGCGGCCCCCTGCGGGAGTCGATCGAGGCGGCGGTGCTCGAACTGAAGCGCCGCGGCGCCACCGCGGCCGACCTCCAGGCCCTGGTCGACCGGCTGCAGATCGAACTGGTGTTCACCGCCCATCCGACCGAGTCGAAGCGCCGGACGCTCCTCACCAAGCTGAAACGCCTGGGCGAAATCCTGCGCCAGCGCGCCCGGCCGGAGCTGGCGCCCGATCCGGCGGCGCTCGGGGCCGACGTGGTCGAGCGCGAGATCGCCTCGCTCTGGCTCACCGATCGCAGCCGAACCGCGCGGCCGGAGGTGGCCGACGAGGCGCGGACGGGCCTGTGGTATTTTGACACGACGCTCTTTGAGACCGTCCCCCGGCTGTACGCGGATCTGGCGCGGGCGCTGGCCGAGCACTATCCGGCGGTCCGCCCGCCCGCCCGCTGGCTCACGTTCGGCTCCTGGATCGGCGGCGACCGGGACGGCAATCCCAATGTGACCGCGGCCGTCACGGCGGATATCCTCCTTTTGCACCGGCGCCTGGCGATCGAGAAGCTGCGCGGGGCGGCGCGGGACCTCGCCCGCACGCTCACGGTGAGCGACCGGCGCGATGCGATCGCGCCCGAACTGCTGGGCGCGGTGGCGGCGAGCCTGGGGCGCTCCCCGCATTTCCAGGACCTGGTGCAGCGGTATCCACATGAACCCTACCGACTGCTGCTCGCCGGGCTGCGGGAGCGCCTGGGGGCGGCGGTGCTGGAAGCGCGGGACGGCGCGCTCCTGGGGGCCGCGGCGCCCGCCGCCCCGCCGCTGGGCCAAGCCGCGGTGGCGGCGACCTTCGCGTCCCTCCGGGAGAGCCTGGCGGCCGGCCGCGGCGCCGCGCTGATTGGCGGCGAACTGGCGACCGCCGGCGCGCAGCTGGAGATCTTCGGCCTGCACACGGCCCGCCTCGACCTGCGCCAGCACTCCGCCCTGCACGAGGCGGCGGTCGCCGAACTCCTGGGCCGGCCGGATTATCCCCGGTGGGCCGAGGCCGATAAGCGCGCGGCCCTGCTGGCGGCGCTGGCCGGCGGCCGCCGCGAGAGCGCCGCGGAGCGGGCCCAGCGCTCGCCGGAAACCCGCCACGTGTTGGATCCGCTGGACTTGGCGGCCCGGGCGGCGATGCGCCTCGGCCCGGAGGCCCTGGGCGTCTATATCATCAGCATGACGGCCGGGGTCTCCGACCTGTTGGAAGTGGAGCTGCTGCAGCAGGCGAGCGGCGCGACGCTCCCCATCGTGCCGCTCTTTGAAACCCGCGACGACCTGGACCGGGCGCCCGGCATCCTGACCGAGTATTTTGCGCTCCCGGGCCGGCGGCCCGCCCACCAGCAGGTGATGCTGGGCTACTCCGACAGCAACAAGGACTGCGGGTACCTGACCGCCAATTGGGCGCTTTACCGGGCGCAGGAGGCGATCGCCGCCGTCTGCGCGGGCGCCGGCGTGAAGCTCACCTTCTTCCACGGGCGGGGCGGCAGCATCGCTCGCGGCGGCGGCCCGGCCGCCCGGGCGATTCTCGCGCAGCCGGCGGGCCTGGCCGACGGCCGGATCCGGGTGACCGAGCAGGGCGAGGTGCTTTCGACCCGCTACCACGATCCCGATCTGGCCCATCGCATCCTGGAACAGATGGCCTACGGCGTCCTCCTGGGGACCGCGGCGGCCCAGGCCGGGATCACAGTGCCCGCGGACTGGCGGACGGCGATGGAGGCGATGAGCGCGGCCGGATTTGCGGCCTACCGCCAGGTCGTGCACGAGGACCCGGAGTTTCTGCGCTTCTGGCGCGAGGCGACGCCGATCGACGAAATCAGCAATCTCAAATTGGGCTCGCGCCCGACCTACCGCCGCGCGACCCAGAGCGTCGCCGACTTGCGGGCGATTCCGTGGGTCTTTTCCTGGATGCAGAGCCGGTTCAATTTCCCCGGCTGGTTCGGCCTGGGCACGGCCTTGGCGGCGGTCTTGGCCCGGGGACCCTCCGGCCGGCGCCTCCTGCGGACCATGTACCGCGAGTGGACCTTCTTCCAATCGCTGATCGACAACGCACAATTGACGATGCGCAAGGCCGACATGGGCATCGCCGCGCTCTACGCGGACCTGGTCGACGATCCCCGGATCCGACGGCGCATCTTCGGGCTGCTCAAGGCGGAGTTTGCCCGGACCGAGGCGGCGATCCTCGCCCTCACCGGGCAGAAGCAGATTCTGGGGCGGGAACCGGTCCTCCTCAAGTCGGTGCAGTTGCGCAATCCCTACATCGATCCCTTGAACTACCTCCAGGTGGACATGCTGCGCCGGCTGCGGGCCGCCGGCCAACGGCCCGCGACCGAACGGGAGGCGATGGCGGCCGTCATCGAGCTGACGATCAACGGCATCAGCGGCGGCTTGAAGAACACGGGCTGAGCCTGCGCCCCGATTGGTCTTTATTCCCCGCCGGGCCACGGTTATTTTCCGGGGACCCTTCTTTTATATTTCCCTCCTTCCGACGTGCTTATTGCCAAAGCTGATCTCCAGTCGCTGCTCCAGGCCCGCCATGCCAGCCCCCATTCCGTGCTCGGCATGCATCCGCGAAAGGATGGGGTGGTGGTGCGGGCGCTGCTCCAAGGGGCCCTGAGCTGCGAGGTGGCGGAGCCGGACGCCCCCGGGGCGCCGGGCCTCCCGATGAAGCGCCTGGCGCCGGAGGGCTTTTTCGAGGTCGCCATTCCCAAGCGCGCCGCGGTCTTCAAGTACCAGCTGCGGGCCACCTATCCGGGGGGCGTGATCCGGCAGTTTTACGATCCCTATTGCTTCCTGCCCACGATGGGGGACCAGGATCTTTACCTGTTCAACGAGGGCAACGAACACCGGGCCTACGAGAAACTGGGGGCCCATCGGCGCGAATTGGGCGGGGTGACGGGGGTCGCGTTCACCGTCTGGGCGCCGGCCGCCTCCCGGATTTCCGTGGTGGGCAATTTCAACCACTGGGACGGGAGATACCACCCGATGCGCCCGCTCGGCAATTCGGGGGTCTGGGAGCTGTTCATCCCCGGGCTGGACGAGGGCGAGCTTTACAAGTTTGAGATTCGCGACCAGCCGGGCTCGGTCCGGCTGAAGACCGATCCGTACGGCACCTACTTTGAGGCCCCGCCGGGCAACGCGGCGATCGTTTGCGAGCCCCGCAACTACGTCTGGAACGATGCGGCGTGGATGGAGTGCCGCCGGGCCCAGAGCGGGCAAGTCGACCGGCCGATGTCGGTGTACGAGGTGCACCTGGGCTCCTGGAAGCGCAAGCCGGAGGACGGCAGCCGGCCGCTCACCTACCGCGAACTGGCGTCCCAGCTCGGCGACTATGTGACCGACATGGGCTTCACCCACATCGAGATCATGCCGATCGCCGAGCACCCCTTCGACGGCTCGTGGGGCTACCAAGTGACCGGCTTTTTTGCGCCGACCCACCGGTACGGCTCGCCGGAGGACTTTGCCTGGTTCGTCGATCACCTGCACCAGCGCGGCATCGGGGTCATTCTGGACTGGGTCCCCGCCCATTTCCCGCGCGACAGCTTCGCCCTGGCCGAATTCGACGGCACCCACCTCTATGAGCACGCCGACCCCCGGCAGGGCTCCCACATGGATTGGGGCACGCTGATCTTCAACTACGGCCGCAACGAGGTCCGGTGCTTCCTGATCGCCAACGCCCTGGCCTGGCTCGACCGCTACCACCTCGACGGGCTGCGGGTCGACGCGGTCGCCTCGATGCTCTACCTCGACTATTCCCGGCAGGAGGGGCAGTGGATCCCTAACCGTTACGGCGGCCGCGAAAACCTGGAGGCGATCGACTTCCTGCGCCGGGTCAACGACCTGGTGCACAAGTATCACCCCGGGGTGGCGATGATCGCCGAGGAGAGCACCTCCTTTGCGAAGGTGAGCCGGCCGACGAGCGACGGGGGCCTGGGCTTTGACTACAAGTGGAACATGGGCTGGATGCACGATACCCTCCGCTATTTTGCAAAGGAGCCCTTCCACCGCCAATGGCATCAGAACGATTTGACCTTCGGGATGCTCTACCAGTACGCGGAGAATTTCGTGACCGTCTTTTCCCATGATGAGGTCGTGCACGGGAAGGGCTCCCTGCTGTTCAAGATGGGGGCCTGGCACATTCCGGAAAAAGCGGCGAACCTGCGGTCCCTTTACACCCACTTTTGGGCCTATCCGGGCAAGAAGCTGCTCTTCATGGGCGGGGAATTCGCCCAATCCCATGAGTGGCGGCACGACACGAGCCTGGATTGGCACCTCTGCGAGTATATGGACCACGAGGGAGTGCGCCTGCTGGTGCGGGACCTCAACCGCCTGTACACCCGCGAGCCGGTGCTCAGCGCCAATGACTTCAATCCCCACGGGTTTCGCTGGGTGGCCTGCACGGATGCCGCCGCCAATCTCATTTCCTACCTGCGGATGGACGCCCTGGAGCGGACGCTCTTCCTCGTCGTCGGCCACTTCGGGGCCGTGAGCCGGAGCGATTACCGGATCGGCGTGCCCCGGCGGGGCTTTTGGCGGGAAGTTATCAATTCGAACAGCGAGTACTATGGGGGCACCGGCGCCGGCAACGACGGCGGCCGCCAGAGCGAGGATTTGCCGTGCGACGGCTACAGCCAGTCGATCGCCCTGACGCTGCCGCCCCTGTCCGCTTTTGTCTTCAAATGGGCGCAGGAGTAGCCCGGAATATCTCGCGTTGACGGCGGCCGGGCGCCGACCCATTAATTTAAGGCAACATTTGGCGCTTTCCGGCGTCGAACCGATACCTCTCCACTGTATGAAACACCTTCGTTTGGCTTTGATTCTGCTCGTTTTTGCGCCGGGCGCCCTCCGGGCGGACAGCAACCCCGATGCGCAGGACCAGGACCAGCAGCAGAAACCGCCGACCGAGATCCCGGATTTTTCGAATCTGGACGAGTATGTGTACGTGCCGAAGAGCCAGGCGAGCTTCGGGTACCGGATCATTAGCGGGGTGAAGGCCAAGTTCACCGGCGGGGCGACGATTTTCGCTCCGGAGGCCATTCCGGCCTTTGCCGGGCAGAATCTCAACCGCACTTACCACGACGGCAGTGTCACGGAGGACACCCGCACGGTGATCACCGAGAACGGGGACGGCACGGCGTTCAGCCAGGCGATCACCCCGGACGGCAAGACGAACAACTGGTCGTACACCAATTCGAGCCAGCTCACCTCCGACGGGTACATGCAGTTTCACATCTATTCGGCTCAGGTGCAGAGCACGGAGTTCGACGCTTCCGGCAGGACCAACGTCGGCATGGAGGTATCGACCACCCATGACTATAAGGACTATGGCAAACATTGGTCCCTCAAGCTGTTCGGCGGCATGAGTATCAACGACATCAGCTCGGCCAGCATCTCATCGGTGAATGCGACCCTCACGACCACGACCGACACCTACGATCTCTTCGGCATCACCCCCCCGGCGGTTTCGTCGGGCACCCCCTATTCTTCCTCCGGGTCCTCCAGCGCGATTGAAAATGTCCTCGATGCGAACGGGAACCAAGTGTACGACTCGAGCGGCAATCCGGTGACCGAAACGGTGGACACCGCGATCCTCCTGGGCAGCGCGCCGATCGGCAACCGGCAGACCACGCTCTCCCAGGTCCAGGTCCTCAACTACTATAAGGTGCACGGCGCCTACGCGACCTTCCGCGGCGGCCCTCAGCTGATCTATAATTTCACGAACCACTTCCACCTGGCGGTCAGCGCGGGTCCGGCGCTGGTCTATGCCGGCTCCACCTACGGGGTCACCCAGACGCTGACGCCTCCGACCGGCGCCCCGATCGTCGAGGCGCTCGTGGACACAACGAGCAAGCTGCTCTACGGCTATTATGTCGACGCCACGGTGCAATACGATCTGACCGACACCTCGGGTTTTTACCTCGGCGGCTATGAGCAGAGCACCGGCTCCTACAATCAGTCGGCCACGTCGCCCGGCGGCACGTACACGACCAACCTGGATTTCAATAATCTGGGCGGTTTGCGCGGGGGCATGGAAGTCAAGTTTTAGGCGGCGGCGAATTGGGGTTTGCGGCGGCGCCCGCCCCGCCCTTGATTGCCGCGCGTGCAGGCCCCACGCTCTCCCTGGCCGGGCTGGACCCTCGCGCTCCTGACCGGCCTCAATCTCTGCAACTACCTCGACCGGTATGTCCTGCCGGCGGTGCAGGCGCCCCTCAAACGGGAATTGGGGCTGTCGGACGCTCAGGTCGGCGAGGTGCTCGCCGCATTTGTCTTTGGCTATTTCATCACGGCGCCGTTTTTCGGGTACCTGGGCGATCGCTGGCCGCGCAAATGGCTGGTCGTGGGTGGGGTCCTCGTCTGGTGCATCGGCACGATCCTTTCCGGGCGGGCCCACGGCTTTGTTTCCCTATTGTGCTTTCGCTCGCTGATCGGCTTCGGGGAGGCGAGCTACGGCTCGGCCAGCCCGGCTTGGATTGCGGACTTATATGGGCCGGCGCGGCGCAACCTGGCGCTGGCGGTTTTTTACGTGGCGATTCCGGTCGGCACGGCCCTGGGATTTATAGTCGGCGGAGCGGTGGCCGCGGCCTACGGCTGGCGGACGGCGTTTCTGTGTGCCGGCGTCCCGGGGCTCCTGCTGCTCCTCGCGCTGACCGCGGTGCGGGAGCCGCCCCGCGGCGTCTTGGATGCGGACGCCGGCGCGCCGGCCGAAGCGCTTGGCTGGCTGCCCTCGATCTGCTGCCTGGTCCGGATTCCCGCGTACCGCCTGGTGGTGGCCGGCTACGCCGCCCAGACCTTCGCCCTCGGGGCGTTTGCGAACTGGGCGGCGGCCTTCCTGCAGCGGACGCACCACATGGAAATGGCGGCGGCCGACCGATTTTTCGGGCTGGCGGTCGTGGCGACCGGATTTGGCGCCACCGCCGTCGGCGGCTTCTGGGGCAGCGCTTGGCAGCGGCGCAGCCCCGCCGGCTATGCGGGGGTGCTCGCGCTGAGCGCGATCGTCGCAGTCCCGTTCTCGTTCGCGGCCTTCCTGGTGCCCGACCTGTTCTGGGCCAAGGCGGCGCTGGTGGCCGCGATGTTCCTGCTCTTTTTGTCCACCGGTCCGGTGAACACCTTGATCCTGGAAACCGTGCCGGTGACACTGCGGGCGAGCGCGATGGCGCTGTCGATTTTTGCAATCCACGCCGGCGGCGACGTCTGGTCGTCGTACCTCGTGGGCTGGCTCTCCGATCAATTGGGCGACCTGCGCCGCGCCGTGCTCTGGACGCTGCCCGGGGCGATCGCCGTCTGCGCCATCTTTTGGACGGTCCTCGCGGCGCGCCTTAGGGCCGCTCCGGGCGACTAAGTTCCCGGGCCGATTTCGCCGAGGGCGGCCAGCACCGTCTCGGCGCTGCGCAGGCGCTCGGCCGGGAAGAAGCTGTTGATGCGGTTGATCACCTGCTGGATGATGCCGTCGGGGCAGGAGGCGCCGCCGGTAATGAGGATATTGAGGGGGCGCTCGGCGGCATCGTCCGGCCACCAGGGACGCGTCTCCATGCGGCCAGCCGGCGCGTGGTCCTGGGAGGGAAACACATAGTGCTCGACCGCCGTGCGCGATCGAATGCTCGCCTCGCTCTGGATGAAGAACGCGCGCTCGCCCAATTCCTGGGCGCAGAGCCGGTACAGCTGGTAGGTGTTCGACGAGTTCTTGCCGCCGATGACGAAGGCGGCGTCGAGCGGTTCGGCGAGCGCCCGGGCCAGGGCGTCCTGGTTCACCTGCGTCGCGTAGCAGAGCGTGTCGTTGCGGCCGCTGCCGCCCACGCGCGCGGGCGCGCCGGGCAAGTCCGGTCCGTACTTCGCCCCGTAGACCTCGCGCAGGTAAGCGATGATTTCGCGGGTCTCGTTCATCAGCAGCGTCGTCTGGTTGACCACCGCGATCCGCTCCAAATCGCGGCCGACGTCGAAACCGGGCGTGTGCTTGCCGGCGAAGATTTGGTAAAAGCGCGAACGCACGCGCGGGTCGGTGCTCGCCACGATTTCGCCCAGTTGCCGGGTTTCCTCCAGGTTGCGGACGATCACGGCCTGGGCGTGGCGCCGGGTGTTCGAAAAGGTCGCCTTGGTCTCCTCGTGCTCGTGCTTGCCGTGGATCACGACCGTGTAGCCCTCCCGGCCGTAGGCGCGCGCCGCTTTCCAGACTTTCTCCACCAGCATGCAGGTGGCATCGTAGGGGCACACCGCGATGCCCTTGCGGACGAGCCGGCGCTTGTCCTCGTCGGTCGCCCCGAAGGCGGGAATGATCACGATGTCCGCCGGGGTGAGGCTGTCCCACCACAGGGGCCGGCCGGGCGCCTCCGGCGCGGACCAGCCGTCGACGGTGTAAGGGATGCCTTTGTCGGTCTGCAGGTAGCGCAGGCCCCGGCGCAGGAGGTCCTCATTGACGAAGGGATTGTGGATCAGTTCGGAAAGCATGAACACCCGGCGGCCGGGGTTTTCGGCCAGTGTCTCATATGCCCGCTCGATGGCATTCTTGACCCCGAGGCAAAAGCCGAAGTGGCTCGGGATCACGTAGCACACCGCGCCGAAGTCGAGAATGACTGGAGCGGCCGCCATGCGCTCGTGCCGGCGGGCGAGCGCCTTGATCGCGGCGAAGAGCCGCGATTGGTATAGGGCGCCCGCGGCCGCGTCCTGGGCGTAGATCGAAATGTTGCGCTCCTTCTCCGGCCGGAATTTGTAGATGAAATCATTCTCGCCCAAGTGGAGGTACGGAATGTCGATCAGGTGGTTCTCCAGCCCGGCCACGACGCCCGCCAAAGCGGGCGCCAGGGCCTCGGGCCGCTGCTCCAGAGCCTCGACCGACCAGAATTCAATTTCCGGATCCAGGGCGGGCCCATCGACCTGGGCGAAGGACACGCGATAGGAGTGATCGCCACCGACCGAGGAGTAGTAGGCCCGCGGCACGGTGTGCCCGGGGAAGGCCCCCTCCAGGCCGCGGGTGGCGGCCGCCAAATCGGGGCCGGTGAAGGCGAGCCCAGCCCCGGCGCCGGACCGGCGCACGGCCAGCTGATTGCTCGCGTTGAAGGCGAGAATGCAGTCCCGGGTATCGGTGCGCGCAGAAACCATCGCAGCGCTCACCATGGCGCCTTGCCCGCCCAATCGCAAGGGCCGGTAAGCCCGAATATTTCATGAAGCACGGCGAAGCTTGACCAAAATGTCGGAGCAGAATGGACCTCGATCTCCCTCGATGGCCTGAAAGGCCACCTTCGGTCGATCTCGGCCCATTCTGCTCCGACATTTTGGTCAAGCTTCTGCCATGTTCATGAACTATTCGGGCTAGTCCTCCATGGGCGGGGCGTCGCCGGCGCCGCTTTCGAAAAAGCCTTCCCGTTCGAGGACGGCCATGACCCCGGCCACCACGTGGGCGCGGTCGGCGGGCGAGAGGGACAGGAAATCGGCCGTGATCACTTCCTCAATTCCGGCCCGCGCCTCGGCGCGGTTGCCGGCGCCCGCGAGAAAATCATCCGCCTGATCGGCGATGTGATCGATGATCGTTTGGAGGGAGGCGTCCATGGCTCGCAAAGACCCCGGCTTTGACGCCGGGTTTCCGGAAAAAATAAGCCGGAAACATGCCAGCGGCAAATCCGCCCGCGCGATCTCAGACCGCCGCCAGGGCGGCCGCGAGTCGGGCGGTATCCCGGCCTCCGCCCATGGCAAAGTCCGGCTTGCCGCCGCCCTTGCCCCCGAGCTGCACGCTGATGGCGTTGACGAGTTTGCCCGCCTGATGTCCCGCCTGGATGGCGGCCGGAGAGCAGAAGGCGACGACCGAGGCTTTTTCGCCGATGGCCGCGCCTAGGACGACCACGCCCTCGCCAATCTTGGCGGCCACCTGCGCGCCCAGGGCGCGGAGAGCCTCGGGCGAGTCGGCCGCCACGGCGGCCACGGCGAAGCGCAGGGCGCCCCGCGGCACGGATTGGGCCGCCAAGTCATCCGCCAGCCCGGCGGCTGCCTTTTGGGCGATCGCCTGCAGGCGTTTTTCCAAGAGCATCTTTTCGGCGAGCAGCCCATCGAGCCGCTTTTCCAGTTCGGCCGCCTGGCCGCCCAGCTTGGCCGTCACAAAGTCGACCGTGGCGAAGGCCTGCTGCGCCACGAGGTGGGCGGCTTCGCCGGCCACCGCCTCGATGCGCCGGGTGCCGGCCGCGATGGCGCTTTCGTGGGTCACCTTGACCAGGCCGATCTCGCCGGTCGTCGCCACATGAGTGCCCGCGCACAGTTCGCGGCTGTAGCCGCCGATGTCGACGACCCGCACGATCTTGCCGTATTTTTCGCCGAAGAAGGCGAGGGTGCCCTCCGGTTTTTGGTCGAATTCCATCTCGCCGGTCACCACGGGCGCATTGTCCAGGATCTTTTGGTTCACCAGGCCCGCGATCTCCTGCAGCTGCGCCGGCGTCACGGCCTCAAAGTGAGCGAAGTCGAAACGGAGGCGATCCGGCGCGTTGAGGGAGCCGGCCTGGCGCACATGAGTCCCCAGGACCTTGCGGAGCGCCCAATGGAGGAGATGCGTCGCGCTGTGGTGCCGCTGGACGGCCCGGCGCCGGAGGAGGTCGACGGCCAGGGTCGCCGGCTGCCCTCGCAAGCCGGCGAGGCCCGCGGCCGACGGGGGATCGATCTTGTGCAGGTGACGGCCAGCCTTGTCCCGGATCGTGTCGATGACGAGATATGCCCGGCCGCCGATCAGCGCGGTGCCGCGATCGCCGAGTTGTCCGCCCATTTCCCCATAAAACGGCGTCTGGTCGAAAACGAGGAAGCCGTCGGCGCCGGAGGTGACGGCGTCGATCACACGGGCCTGGGTGTCCGCGGCGGCGGCGAGCGAATAACCGGTGAAGACGGTGGCTCTTTGGTCGATGGCCGCCTCGCCCTCGGTGACGGCGACGATCACCTCTTTTTTTAGGGCGGCCCGGCCGCGCTCCCGCTGCTGCTCCATGGCGGACTCAAAGCCGGGCAGCTCGACCGCCAGGCCCCGCTCGGTCGCCAGGAGCTGGGTCATGTCGATCGGAAAGCCGTAGGTGTCGTAAAGTTCGAAGGCGTCGGCTCCGGCGATGACCCCGCCGGAAGCGGGGACCGCCGCGGCAAACTGCTTTAGTCCGCGGTCGAGCGTGCGGCCGAAGGATTCCTCCTCGGCCCGGATCACGCGGCGGATGATCTCCTCGCGCTGCCCGAGTTCGGGGAACACCGGGCCCAGGGCGGCGACGACCGGGGCGACCAGCTGCTCAAAAAAGCCGGTCGGCAGGCCGAGCTTCTTGCCGTACAGGATGCCGCGGCGGAGGATGCGCCGGATCACGTAATTGCGGCCTTCATTGCCGGGCAAAATTCCATCGGCCACCGCGCACGAGACGCAACGGGCGTGATCGGCCAGCACCCGGAAAGCAATGTCGGTCATCTCCTGCTCGGTGAGCCCTTCGCGCTTGGTCGGCACCGTACGCGTGTAGGTTTTGCCCGACAGCGCCGTGATGCGGGCGAACAGCGGGGCGAAGACATCGGCCTCGTAGTTGGACGGCTCGGCCGTGAAATTGGTGAAGCCGAGCGTGGAGGCGGAGATGCCGGCCACGCGCTCAAAGCCCATGCCGGTGTCGACGTGCTTCGCCGCCAGCGGGGCGAACGAGCCGTCGGCGTTGGCGTTAAACTGGATGAAAACGTGATTCCAGATTTCGATGCAGCGCGGGCTGCTCGCGTTCACCAGCTGGCGCCCCGCGGCCTCGTCGTCGGAGGGCAGCAGATTGAAGTGGATCTCCGAGCACGGGCCGCAGGGCCCGGTGTCGCCCATCATCCAGAAATTGTCTTTCTTGTTGCCGTAGACGATATGGACCGCCGGATCGAGGCCGGCCCGGGTGAAGATCTCTTTCCAGATGTCAAAGGCCTCCTGGTCGAAGGCCGACGGCTCGCCGGCCCCGGGCTGGTACACGGTGGCGAAGAGCCGCTGCGCCGGAATCCCCCAGACTTGGGTGATCAGCTCCCAGCCCCATTGCAGCGATTCCTTTTTGAAGTAATCGCCGAAGGACCAGTTGCCGAGCATCTCGAAGAGCGTATGGTGGTACGTGTCGAAGCCCACATCCTCGAGGTCGTTGTGCTTGCCGCCCGCCCGGATGCATTTCTGGGTGTCGGCCGCGCGGGTGTCCTTGCCGGGGTTGGCCCCGGCCCAATGGGCGACGTCCGCCTGGCGCTCACCGAGGAAGATCGGCACGAACTGGTTCATCCCGGCGTTGGTGAAGAGCAGCCCAGGCGAATCGGGCAGCAGTGAGGACGAGGGCACGATCGAGTGCCCTTTGCGGGCGAAGAAATCGAGGAAGGACTGGCGGATCTCGGCGGAAGTCATGGGCGGCGCAGGGCGGGGGCGCTTCAGAGCTGGGCGATGATCGCGTCGGTCATGGCGCGGGTGCCGACCGCGGCCCCGCCGAAGGCGATGTCGCCGGTGCGGGTGCCGGAGGTCACCGCGCGCTTCACGGCGGCCTCAATCCGGGTCGCGGCTTTTTCCAAGCCGAAGCTGTAGCGGAGCATCAGGGCGGCCGAGAGAATCTGGGCGCAGGGATTGGCCACCCCCTGGCCCGCGATGTCAGGGGCGGTGCCGCCCGCCGGCTCAAAGAGGCCGAAGGGCAAGCCGAGGGAATTCTTGCCCGCGCCGAGGGAGGCCGACGAGAGCATGCCCAGGGAGCCGCAGACGCAGGCCATCTCGTCGGAGAGAATGTCGCCGAACATGTTTTCGGTGACGAAGACGTCGAACTGGTTCGGATCGCGCACCAGCTGCATCGCCGCGTTGTCCACGTACATGTGGGAGAGCTGCAGCTCGGGGGCGTGCTTGGCCACGTACTCGGTCACGGTCTTCCGCCAGAGGACGGAGGTTTCCAGGACGTTGGCCTTGTCGACCGAGCAGAGTTTGTTCTTCCGCGACCGGGCGGTCGCGATCGCCGTCTCGGTGATGCGCTCGATCTCGCTGCGGCGGTAGATCATGGTGTCGACGGCCTGGACGTCGCCGCCGGCGATCGTCGTCGTCTCCTTCGGGAGGCCGAAATAGAGCCCGCCCGTCAATTCGCGGATGCAGACGATGTCGATCCCGTTGGGGATCCGCGCGCTCTTCAGGGGCGAAGCGTCGGCCAGTTCGCGGTACAGGAGGCCCGGCCGGATGTTGGCGAAAAGGGTGAAGTGTTTGCGCAGGGGCAGCAGGGCGGCGCGCTCGGGTTGTTCCTTGGGGGGCAGTTTTTCCCACTTTGGGCCGCCGACCGAGCCGAAGAGAATGGCGTCACTGGCGGAACAGACCTGGAGGGTCAAATCGGGCAACGCTTTGCCGTGGCGGTCGATGCCGGCCCCGCCGACGTCGGCGGCGGTGGCCGCGAGGGTGAACCCGTCCTGGCGGGCCACGTGCTCCAGCACGCGCAGCGCCTCGGCCATGACTTCCGGCCCAATGTAGTCCCCAGCGAGAACGGCGAACTTGATCGTCGGCATAAAGAAGGGTCAGCGTGGCACGGTCGGAGCGCGACTGGCAAGGGGGTTTTGCACCAGGAACGAATCGGTTGGAGAAACCGCCCGGATGCGACTGATAGAATAGTCCTCGGCCTGGTAGGGAGGCTAGGTTACCGGCAGTAGGGATCGAAAGCCCGCGGCCAAAAAATGCCGGTCAGTAGTCAAAGCTTCGGTCAGTCGCAGTCCACGCATGACCACAAAGCTGGTGCTGTCCGTGAAGGAATAGCCATGATCGGAGTGTTGACGAAAAAAAGCCTTCGCGGCGGAGAATCGATCGGCTCCGACCCACTCAATGCGAATGCCGGCAGACTGCTCGACCAAATCGAGCACTCGAACCGCCACGGCAGATCCGCCTCGGGAATTCGCAAGATTTACCGCTTCCGTGACCACGTAATCGGTCACAACCAACTTGCGCCCAGCTCGCATCAGCACACCCACGGCATCCCGGGCGGGTCGATGACTGAAATCGTTCCGGTCCACAAACGCATAGAGAGCGGACGTGTCAGCAAAAACTTCACGTGCGGCCATAAAGCAATCGGTCGATATCGTCGTTGCTCATCTTCCCCCCTGGACCGTCGACCGCGAAAGTATCGAGATTGAGCAGGGGATCGTCCGATGCTAGCCGCCATGGTTCCGATTTTGGAATCGCCGCCAACTGGGCCACGGGCCGGCCATCGCGGGCAATAATGATGCACTCACCCATTTCCGCCCGCTTTATCAGCTGGGAAAGAGAAGTCTTCGCGGCATGAATATTGACGGTCATGGGTGCAAGTGGCAATGTTAGCTAATCAAACGGACTAAGCAAGTCAGAGTTTGGAATCATGGGGGCTGTGCGAGGGATGATTCGAGGCTGGAAGTCTTCATCGTCATCATAATGGCAACTCGGCGAATTGATGGCCGGCCGGGCGGCTTCACTCGGATTGCAATGAGAACTTGCAACGCTCGGGCGGGCGGGTCTCTTGAGCGGATGAAGCTGCATGTTCTGCCCGCGGGCATGATTCACACCAATGCCTACCTCTTGACCGCCTCCGAGCGCGGCGAGGCCGTGCTGATCGATGCCCCGGGCGAGGTCTGGGCCCAGGTGAAGCCGATCCTGGAGAAGGAGCAATGCCGGCTGGTTGAGGTGTGGCTGACGCACGGGCACTGGGATCACACCCAAGGGGCGGCGGAAGTGGTGCGGGCGACGGGGGCGAGGGTGCGGGCGCATCCCGATGACCGGGTGATGATCGAAACCCCGGAGGTGATGAGCCGGTTCTTGGGCCCAGGGATCTCGGTGGAACCGGTCAAGGTGGACCATTGGCTCAAGGCGGGCGAGAAACTGACGGCGCTGGGCGCGACCGTGGAAGTGCGCCACGTGCCCGGGCATTGTCCGGGCAATGTGCTCTTCTATTTTCCGGGCGCGAAATCGGCTTTCGTGGGGGATGCCTTGTTCAATGGCTCGGTCGGACGCACGGACCTGCCGGGCGGAGATTTCAAGCAATTGGCGACGGCGATCCGGACGCAGATCTACACGTTGCCGGCGGCGACGGTCGTTTTCCCGGGACATGGCGACAAGACCACCGTGGGGACGGAGATGGCCGGCAATCCCTATGTTTCGGGCGGCTGAGGATCGATCCACTGCCCGCGAAACGGGATCGATCCGCCTTCGGGCGGGCATCGGGAATTAATGTCCAGCCTTCGGGAAGGCGCGCTCCGCCGTTTGCGCTTTCCTGATTGACGGAGACCGGCTTGGCTTCCGATCGGACGATGGCCTCTTTCCCCCCAGACAAGATGTTTATGCGGCGTGCGATCGAACTCGCCCGCCAGGGCTGGGGCCTCACCCATCCCAATCCGATGGTCGGGGCGGTGATCGTTGAAGAAGGAACGATTGTGGCGGAAGGCTTTCATGCCCAGGACGGCGGTCAGCATGCCGAGCGGGTCGCGTTGGCGGCGCTCGGCCGCAACCCGCGGAAGGAGGCCGTGATGTATGTCACATTGGAACCCTGTTCGACCGTCGGGCGCACGGGCGCCTGCACCGACGCGATTCGGGAAGCCGGGATTCGGCGGGTCGTCGTCGGCGCCACCGATCCGGATCCGCGGCACCGCGGCCGCGGGTTCGAGGTTCTCCGGCAAGCGGGCGCCGAAGTCATCACCGGCGTCCTGGAAGCCGACTGCGCGGACCTCAATCTCCTGTTCAACCACTGGACCGCGCAAAAGCTGCCGCTCCTGGCCGCCAAGGCGGCCGTGACACTGGATGGCCGCATGGCCTGCCGCACCGGCGACTCGCAATGGATCACCGGCGAGGAAGCGAGGGGCGACGTGCACCGCTGGCGGCGCCTCTTTCCCGCGATCGCGGTCGGCGCCGGCACGGTCCGCCAGGACAACCCGCGTTTGACCTCCCGCCTGCCCGGCCAAGCCGAATGGTGCCCGTGGCGGTTTGTCTTCGACGGCCAGCTCCGCACCGTTGTCGATGGCAATCTGCCGGGCCTGTACACCGACGAATTTCGCGCGCGGACGATCGTGGTCACGACCCCGCATGGCGGCGAAGGCTACATGCGCAAATTGCGGGATCTGGGGATGCAGGTTTGGGTGCTGCCCTCGCCGCACCAGCGCGTGTCCTTTGCCGACTTCCGCCGCCGCTGCGCCGAGGCCGGCATCACCGGCGTCTATTTCGAGGGTGGGCCGCAACTGGTCAGCCTCCTGGCCCAGGAGCGGGCGCTGGATTATTTTTTCTGCTACTCGGCGCCGATCCTGCTCGCCGATGACAAGGCGAAGCCGATGTTGAGTGGCCTGCGAACTGAGCGCCTGGCGCAGGCGCTGCGGCTGGCGGAGGTGCGGCACGAAAGCTTCGGCGACAACCTGCTCACGCGGGGCCGGACGGTTTTTCCGGAAAAGCTCCACGTGGACGAAACCACCTTCAGCTTCGGTTGAGCGCGCCCATGGCAGGCCCGGTGCTGGTTTATCTCGCGTCCGGCAACGCTCACAAGGTGGAGGAGCTGCAGCAGCTGGCGACCGCTAGCGGGCTGCCGGTGGCAATCCACAGTGCGCGGGAACTGGGTGGGATGCCAGAGGTGGCCGAAGACACGGGCACTTTCGCGGGCAACGCGCGCAAAAAAGCGCGCGCCCTGCGGGCGATCGCGCCGGCGGCGGCCTGGGTCTTGGCGGATGACAGCGGCTTATGCGTGGATGCGCTGGACGGGGGGCCGGGGGTGGAATCCGCTTATTTCGCCGGGCCCCAAGGCGACGCGGCGGCCAATCTGGCGAAGCTGGTCGCGGACTTGCGCACCGTGCCCGCCGAGCAGCGGGGAGCTCATTTCGTCTGCGTGCTTCTGCTCATCGCTCCAGACGGCGGCGAACAACTGTTTGAGGGACGGTGCGAAGGCCGGCTGTCGCCCGAGCCGCGCGGCAAGGTGGGATTTGGATACGATCCACTTTTTGTGCCCGCGGGCGAAAGCCGTTCCTTGGGCGAATTGGGCGAGGCGGTAAAAAACCAGGTGAGCCATCGCGCGCGCGCGTGGCAGGAATTGGCCGCCTGGCTCCGGGCGCGCCTCAGCGCGGCGCGCTAGCGCCGATCGCCGCCAAGCGCGGAAGCGGCCGCCCCCGCGACGGACCGCCGCGCGCCGGCGGCGGGGTTAACTATTCGGCAAGAAAACGCGCGGGGCTCCGGGACGACCGTAAAACCTTGGACAATCGAGTGGGCCTGGGTTTGAATCCCCGGTTCAGCCATGAAGTCGTTCTACCTCACCACCGCGATCGATTACGTAAACGGATCCCCGCATTTAGGGCACGCTTACGAGAAGATTTTGACCGATGTGATCGCCCGGTTCCGCCGCCTGCGCGGCGATAAGGTCTATTTTCTGACCGGCACCGACGAGCATGGCCAGAAAGTGCAGATGAGCGCCCGCCAGCAAGGGGTGGAGCCGCAGCTGTTTGCCGACCGGGTGAGCGCCGAATTTCGCGCGCTCTTGGAGAAGCTCCTGATCTCCAATGACGATTTTATCCGCACGACCGAGGAGCGGCACAAGAAGGTGGTCCGTTCGATCCTGCAGGATCTGTTCGACCGCGGCGAAATCTATCTCGGGCAATACCGGGGCTGGTATAGCACGCGCCAGGAGCAGTTTCTGCAGGAGAAGGACCGCCTGCCCGACGGCAGCTGGCCGGAGATTTTCGGCGAAGTGACCGAGATCGTGGAGCCGAACTACTTCTTCAAGCTGGCGGCCCACCAGGCGTGGCTGGTCGATTTCCTGACCCAGAACGAGAATTTCATTTTTCCGAAGTACCGGCAGAAGCAGGTGCTCGAATTCCTCAAGGAGCCGCTGAACGACCTGTGCATCTCCCGGCCGCGGGAACGCCTGGAGTGGGGGATTCCGCTGCCCTTTGACGAGCGCTACGTCACTTACGTCTGGTTTGACGCCCTGGTGAACTATTACTCGGCCGTGGCCGACAAGACGCCGAGCATCTGGCCGGCCAACTGGCACGTGATCGGGAAGGACATCCTGGTCCCGCCCCACGCCGTCTACTGGCCGATCATCCTGCGCTCGGCGAAACTGCCGCTCCCGGGGGGCATCCTGGTGCACGGCTGGTGGATGACGGCGGGGGCCAAGATGTCGAAGAGCACGGGCAACGCGCTCAATCCCCTGGACCTCGTGACCGAGTTTGGCGCCGACGCCTTCCGCTATTTCCTGATCCGGGAAATGAACGTCGGGCAGGACAGCGACTTCACCCGCGAGCAATTTCTGGTCCGGTACAATGGCGACCTCGCCAACGACCTGGGCAACCTCGTGAACCGCACCCTGAACATGACGACCCGCTTTGGGGCCGGCGTTGTGCCCGCCCCGGAGGTCGCCGACGAGCCGGAACTCGAACTGCAGGCGCTGTGGGCGAAGACCGCCGCCGAATTCATCCCCCTGTGCGAGGGCTTCCAATTCCACACCGCCTTGGAGCGGCTGTTCACCTTCGTGAAGTCCATCAATGCCTACATCGAGAAACGGGCGCCCTGGAAGCTCGGCAAGTCCGCCGAGCCGGCGGACGCGGCGCGCCTGCGCACCGCCCTGGCGACGATGGCCGAGTCGCTGCGCCTCGCCACGGCCGCCTTGGAGCCGGTCATGCCGGGCGCGACCGAGAAGATCAACGGGGTCCTGGGGCACGCCCGGACGGGCACCTGGGCCGAACGCCTGGTCTGGGGCCAGAGCCTGACGGGGAGCCGGGTCAGCCCAGCGCTGGTCCTCTTTCCGCGGCCCCAGCCGGCGGCGCCGCAAGGCTGAGCGCGGGCCCGCGACTCATGACGATTCTCCCGCTCGACCCGGCGGCGAACCTCAATCCGGCCGCCCTGCGGGATTTCCTCAGTCAGTGCCGGGCCGCGGCCGCCGCCGCGGGCCGGGCGCGATTGGTCAGCATATCCTTGGCCGTGGAGGCGTTGGATCCACTGGCAGTCTTGGAATCGATCTTCGAGGCCACCGAGCGCCACTTCTACGTGGAGCGGCCCGCCGAGCGCTTCGCGCTCGCCGGCGCGGAGGCGGTGCTGAGCTTCACCGCGGCCGGCCCCGGCCGCTTCGAGGCCTGCCAGCGCTGGATCGATGAGACGCTGGAGCACGCGATCGCGGTCGGCAATCTGGCGGCGCCCTTCACCGGCCCGCATTTTTTCGCGGCCTTCACTTTTCTCGACGCGGGGGAGCCGGGCGCCCCGTTCGCGCCGGCGAGCGTCTTTGTGCCGCGCTGGCAGGTGGCCCTGCACGACGGGCGGACCGTGGCGGTCGCCAACTTGGTCGTCGATGCGGCGACGGAGGTGGATGTGCTCGCCGAAAAGGTTTGGCGCGCGCACGCGAAGTTCGGCGCCTTCGCCTACGCCGCCCCGGATTTCACCGAGCCGGCGGCTCGGCCGGCGGCCATTCGGGAAGTGGGCGGTGCGGGCCACTTTCCGGCGGCGGTGCGGCGGGCCCTGGCGCGGATCGAATCGGGCGCCTATCACAAAATCGTGCTCGCCCGGGCCAAGGATCTGTCGGCCGACGGGCGGCTGCATCCCCTGCGGGTGCTCAACGGGCTCCGCCAGCGGTTTTCGGACTGCTACGCCTTCTCGGTCGCCAACGGCCGGGGCCAGAGTTTCATCGGCGCCAGCCCCGAGCGCCTCCTGCGCGTGCAGGACGGTGAGCTCCTGACCGAGGCCCTGGCCGGCTCAATCCGCCGCGGGGCGACCGCCAGCGAGGACGCCGCCTTCGGGAGCGAATTGCAGCGGGACGAGAAGGAGCAGCGCGAACACCGGCTGGTGGTGGATTCGATCGTCCGCCGCCTGGCGACGCTGGGCCTCGCCGTGCGGCCCCCGGCAAAGGCCGGGATTCGGCGGTACGCCAATGTGCAGCACCTGCACACGGAAGTGCGCGCAGCGCTGCCGGCGGGAGTCCGGCTGCTGGACATCGCCGCCCGGCTGCATCCGACGCCGGCGGTGGGCGGCTCTCCCCGGGAAGCTGCGGTCCCGGAAATCGCCGGACTGGAGAAATTTTCCCGCGGGCTTTACGCGGGCGTCCTCGGCTGGATCGACGCCCGGGGGGGGGGGGAACTCTTTGTCGGCCTGCGTTCGGCCCTGATCGACGGCGCGGGCGCCCGCCTCTACGCCGGGGCCGGAATCGTCCGCGGCTCCACGCCGGAGAAGGAACTGGCGGAAACTGAACTCAAGTTCCGGGCGATGCAGGAAGCGCTGCAGGCCTGAGCCGAGACTCCTTGCGCCGGGGGTATGCCTCTCCGGGCGCCGAACGTCCGAGCACCCGGTCGCCCTCCGAAGCATCCCCCCGGCGCAAGGAGTCTCGGGGGGGGCGGCCCGGGGTTGCCTCGCGCCGCAAAATCCCGAATGCTGCCCCTCGCATGATGGCTTCGCCCAATGTCGATCCGCGCAACCTCAATACGCTTTGGTGCAGCGTGGCCCTGGAAACGCTGGTCCGCTGCGGAGTGCGCCAGGCGGTGGTTTCGCCGGGTTCCCGGTCGGGCCCTCTGGCCGTGGCGGCGGCCCGGCAGGCCGGCTTGGAGGCGATCCCGGTCCTCGACGAGCGCTCGGCGGCCTTCTTCGCCCTCGGCCTGGCGCGCCAGCAGCTGCGGCCCGTCGTCCTAATCTGCACCAGCGGGACGGCCGGGGCCAATTATTTCCCGGCGATCATCGAGGCCCGGGAGAGCGGCGTTCCCCTCCTTGTGATCACGGCGGACCGGCCGCCCGAATTGCGGGCCTGCGCGGCCGGCCAAACCATCGACCAGCAGAAACTCTATGGCGATTTCGTGCAATTCCACCATGAGTTGGCGCTGCCGGAAATGACCGAGGCGGCATTGCGGTATCTCCGGCAAACCCTGGCGCATGCCTGCGCCCGCACGAGCACGCCCTATGGCGGCCCGGTCCATATCAATGCTCCCTTCCGCGACCCGCTGGCTCCGCTGGCCAACCCGGCCGTGGAGCGCTTTGCCCAGGACATCGATTGGAATCACTTTTTTGCCCATCTGGCGCCCGCGGGCGCGGTCGAGCCGGTGGGCCGGGCGCCGGCGTTGTCGGCCGATGTGCATGGCGCGATCATTCTCGGCCCGGCGCAGCCGCGCGACCCGGAGTCGTTTGTCGCCACGGTCGGCGAAATCGCGCGCAAGCTCGGCTGGCCGGTGCTGGCGGACGGGCTCAACCCCGCCCGCAACTACGCGAGCCGGATTCCCCACCTGGTGACGACCTATGACGCCATCCTGCGGGCCGGCGGCATCGCCGACCGGCTGAAGCCGGAAGTCGTGCTCTGCCTGGGCGGCTGGCCCACAAGCAAGGTCCTGCGCGGCTGGCTGGAAACGAGCGGGGCCCCCGTCTGGCTCCTCAGCACCCGGCCGGACAACCGCGATCCCCTGCACGGGAACACCCGGCAGCTGGGCATATCGCTGCGCACGCTCGCGGCGGGCCTGCCGGAGGGCTCGGGCTACAATGGCTACGAGGAAATGTGGCGGAGCTACGAGGACACCGCCCGCCGGATGTTCGACCAGCGGCTGGACGCCGAAAGCCGGATGTTCGAACCCAAGGCGGCGTGGCTCCTCGCCCGGCACCTCGCCGTGGGCACGCCGCTTTTCATCGCCAGCAGCATGCCCGTGCGCGATGTGGAATACGTCTGGCCGCCGGGCGACCGGCAGATCCGGCCCTTTTTTAACCGGGGGGCCAACGGCATCGACGGCACCCTCTCCACGGCTTTGGGCGTGGCCCATGGCGGCCCGCCGGCGGTTCTCCTCACGGGCGACTTGGCGCTGCTGCACGATAGCAACGGCTTTCTGATCCGGCCGAAATTCCGGGGCAGCCTGACGATCGTGCTGATCAACAATCAGGGGGGGGGCATCTTCAACCACCTGCCCGTCGCGGACTACGGCGGGCCATTCGAGGAATTCTTCGCCACCCCGCAGGCGGCGGATTTCGCCTCGCTCGCGGCCGCGCACGGGGCCGAGCACATCATGATCCACGACTGGAGCCAGTACATCGGCTTGATCACGGCGCTGCCGGCGGCGGGCATCCGGGTGCTCGAGGTGCAGACCGATCGGCAGCAGGACGCGGCGGCGCGCAAACAGCTTTTTGCCGACATTGCCGCCGGCCCCGCCAATTCGGGCGGCCCGACCGACTGAGAGAGAGTGCGGCCGCTTCACTCGCGGAGACCGCCGCTACAACTGCAGCGGCAATCCGATCTCGATGATCTGCGAGGGCGGAATCTGGTAATAATCCTTGGCCGGCCGGGCATTGCGGCTCAGGACGCCGTAAAGGCTCTTCTCCCACTCCCACATCCCGCTGTTGCCGCCGTGGAGGATCATCTCGCGGTTGAAAAAGTAAGTCGTCGCCTGCGGATTAAGCGGCACTCCGGCGGCCTTGATTTCGTCCAATAGGGTGCTGACGTTCGGCGACTCCATGTAGCCGTAGCGGCCGATCGCCCGCCACATGCCCTCGCCGATGCAGCGCAACTTGAGCCGTTCGGCCGGAGGGACGACCGGCACGTCCTCGGTCGCGCTGCTGAGCAGGACGATCGTGCGGTGCAGGCAGCGATTGGCCTTCACGTGGTGCAGCAGCGCGATCGGCGTCCCCTCGGCCGAGCCGGCCATGAAGACCGCCGCGCCCGAAACCCGGGTGACGTAGGTGCTCTTGGCGATTGAGATCAGCTCGGCCTCGGTGACGTTCTCGCTGTAGATGATCCGAAAGATCGCGTTCCGGCCGGTCTTCCAGGTGTGCATGATCGCGAGCACGGCGCCCGCGATCGCGATCGGAAACCAGCCGCCGTCGGCGATCTTGCGGGCATTGGCCCCGAAGAACGCCAGATCGGCGACCATGAAGGCGGCGCAGATGGGCCCGGCCTGCAGCAGCGACCAGCCCCAGTTGCGGCGGGCGACGATGAAGTAGGCGCCGGTCGTGATCGCCATCGTGCCGGTGACCGCGATGCCGTAGGCGGACGCCAGGCGGTCGCTGGAGCCGAAAAGGGCGGCGGTGAAAATGCAGCCGATCGCGAGGAGCGCGTTGATGAAGGGCACGTAAATCTGCCCCGAGTTTTCCGCGTTGGTGTAGTTGATCTTGAGCCGCGGAAAATACCCGAGCTGGATCGCCTGGCGGGCGAGCGAATAGGCGCCCGTGATCAGGGCCTGGCTCGCGATGATCGCCGCAATGATGGAAAGTCCGGTGAGGACGGCGCGAATCGTCCCCGCGGGCGCGAGGGCGAAAAAGGGATTTTCAGTGCTCCCGGGATGGGCCAGCATGAAGGCGCCCTGCCCAAAATAGTTCAGGACCAGTCCCGGAAGCGCCGCGCCGTACCATGCCCAGGCGATGGCGCGGCGGCCAAAATGCCCCATGTCGGCGTAAAGGGCTTCCGCGCCGGTGATGGCGAGGACGATCGAGCCCAAGAGCGCCGTGACGATGGCGGGCGGGTGGCGGAGCAGCGCGAATCCGTACCTCGGATTGAGCGCCCGGAGGACCGACGGGTTTTGCCCGATGTAATAGGCGCCGAGCACCCCGAGGGCGACGAACCAGACGAGCATCACCGGGCCGAAGACCCCGCCGATCTGTTTGGTGCCTCTCTTTTGAAACCAGAAAAGTCCGGCCAAAATGACGCAGGCGATCCAGGGCACGAAGGGCGTAAAGTCCGGATCGATCGCGTTGAGCCCCTCGGCCGCCCCCAGCACGGAAATCGCCGGGGTGATGATGCCATCGCCGTACAAGAGGGAGGCCCCGATCAGAATCATGACGACGGCAAACCCCAGGCCCTTGCGCGCGCTGGCGGAGTGCGGGCGCTCCCGCGCGTGGATCAGCGCCAGGAGGGCGAAGATGCCGCCCTCGCCCTGGTTGTCGGCCCGCATCACGAAGCCGAGGTATTTCACGCTCACGACGAGAATCAGCGCCCAGAAAATCAGGGAAAGGATACCCAAGATTCCCGCCGCCGGATCGCCCGGGGGCAGGTGATCGCTGCACACATGCATCGTGTACAGGGGGCTTGTACCGATGTCGCCGAACACGACGCCGAGCGCCCCGAGGCAGAGGGCCGCCTTGGCTTTGGGTGTGAGGCTCGGAGAGCGGTGGGACATCGGTGGGGGCGAATCGTCGGTTAAAGGGGACTCAGGCCGAAGCTGATTTCGCGCCAATGTTAAAAAAGATTAAACCCGGGATAAAGGTGATAAAACCGGATCGGGCCTAAATCCATCGGTCGCATTCGCCGCCGGCATCCGATCGCGACTCGACCCCTCGCTCGACAAGCGCCGCGGACTGGGCCAGTTTTTCCCGCATGATTCCGCAGTGGCAGACGGTGAAACCGTATTCCGACATCCTCTATCAAAAGACTGAGGGCATCGCCAAGGTCACGATCAACCGGCCGGCGAAGCGGAACGCCTTCCGGCCTGAAACCGTGACGCAGCTGATCGAGGCATTCACCGACGCCCGGGAGGATCCGACGATCGGGGCGGTGCTATTGACCGGCGCCGGGCCGCACACCGACGGCAAATACGCCTTTTGCGCGGGCGGGGATCAGAGCGTGCGGGGGCCCGCCGGCTACGTGGGGGGGGACGGGGTGCCCCGGCTCAATGTGTTGGATCTGCAAAAACTCATCCGCTCCATGCCCAAGGTGGTCATCGCGCTGGTGGCCGGGTACGCGATCGGGGGCGGACATGTCCTGCACCTCGTCTGCGACCTGACCATCGCCGCGGACAACGCGATTTTTGGCCAGGTGGGGCCCAAAATGGGCAGTTTTGACGGCGGCTTCGGCGCCGGTTACCTGGCCCGGATCGTCGGCCAGAAGAAGGCCCGGGAGATCTGGTTTCTGTGCCGGCAATACGATGCTCGCCAAGCGCTCGACATGGGGCTGGTAAACACCGTGGTGCCTTTGGCGGAGCTCGAGGCCGAGGGGGTCAAATGGGGCCGCGAGGTTTTGGAAAAGAGCCCGCTGGCCATCCGCACCCTGAAGAGCGCGCTGAACGCGGATGTGGACGGCCAGACCGGCCTGCAGGAATTGTCGGGCAACGCGACCTTGCTCTACTACCTCACCGCGGAAGCCAAGGAGTTCCATTCGGCCCAGCGCGAGAAGCGCAAGCCGAACGTGAAGCAGTTTCCCTGGCTGCCGTAGCGGCCCGGGTGTCTGCTCCCTTTGCCGATGGGATGCCTCTCCGGGCGCCTTTCGTCCGAGCACACGGTCGCCCTCCGAAGCATCCCATCGGCAAAGGGAGCAGACACCCCGGCCGGGCGGTCACTTACCGAGGCTCTGACGCAGATTCGCCAGCTGGCCGGCGGAGCCGAGCAGGACGTTGCGGCCGGCGATGAACTTCGCGTACTCGTCGATGAAGATCTTGCCCGGAGGGCGGAAGTCGAAATCGCCCGGCTTGTCGCGGAAGTACTCGCGGTGGACGCGCGTCCAGACAAGGCGGCCGTCCGTGTCGATGTTCACCTTGGTCACCCCGCGCTTGGCGGCCGGCAGGTACTCGTTCGGGTCGACGCCCATCGAGCCGGCGATCTTGCCGCCGGCGGCATTGATCCGGTCGACCTCCTCCTTCGGGACGCTGGAGCTGCCGTGCATGACCAGCGGAAAGCCGGGCAGGCGGGCCTTGATCTTGTCGAGGACATCGAAATGCAGGGACTGCTTGCCCTTGAACTTGAAGGCGCCGTGGGACGTGCCGATGGCGCAGGCGAGCGAGTCGCAGCCGGTCGCCTTGACGAAGGCCTCGGCCTCGGCCGGGTCGGTCAGGCAAGCGTTTCCCTCTTCGACCTTGATGTCCTCCTCGACGCCGCCGAGCATGCCGAGCTCGGCCTCGACCGAAAGACCTTTGGCGTGCGCTTTTTCGGCGACGCGCTTGGTGATCGCCACGTTCTGGTCAAACGGATCATGGGAGGCGTCGATCATCACGGAGCTGAAGAAGCCCGAATTGATGCAGTCGTAGCAGGTCTCCTCGTCGCCGTGGTCCAGGTGGACGGCGTAGATCGCATCCGGGAAGATTGTCTCCGAGGCGCGAATGATCGCCTCGAGCATCCGCTTGTCCGTGTATTTCCGGGCGCCCTTCGAAATCTGGATGATGAACGGGGCCTGGGAGTCGATGCAGCCCCGGAACAGGCCCATCGCCTGCTCGGCATTGTTGATGTTGTACGCTCCGACGGCGTACTTGCCGTAGGCGTGTTTGAAGAGCTGGGCGGTCGTGACGATCATGAAGCGTGGATTGAGAGTAAGCGCCTATTCGTAGCTGGTGGCGTGCCAGCGTCAAGCGAAGCGCACGGTCGGAAAAGCGGTTTCAGCCGCCACCTGGCGTGCCCGGCGTCCGGCCTTGAGTCGACTGCAGCATCTGGCGGATCTGCTGCTGGGCTTGCTGCCGCGCTTGCAGCTCCTGCAGGGCCTGCAGCTGGGGCGGGGACAGGACCGCGGCCGCCTGACTAATCACCTGATCGGTGACGGGCGCGGGTGCGCCGCCGCCGCCGGACCCGGCGGAGGATGCCCCGCTTTGGGCGAGGATTTGAACGAGCTGGCGGGACTGGTCGTCGGTGAGCGGGGCCGCGGTGTAGCTGAGCGACTGCTGCAGCTGGCCGGCCAGGGCCCGTTCGGTGCCGGTTTGCTCGTATTGCTGGTACGCCGCGTACCCGGCATCGCCGAGCGCGGCCTTGATCTGATCGTCCGCGCTGGATTGCGCATCGGAGACTGCCTGCCGCAGCGCCTGCGGATCGTCGCGGAAGTTGATGCCCTGATCGCGCGCGGCCTGCAGCGCGTCGCCTTGGGCCTGCTCCCGCTGGAGCAGAAGGTTTTTCAATTGATCCAGCTGCGCCGGACTGAGGTTCAACTGCTTGAACAGCGCGCCGTACCGGAAATCGAGCGCCGCCTTCTGCTCCAGAGCAACTAGCTTCTGATACTTGGGGTCGTCTTGGAGAACCTTCATCCGGGCGCGCATTTCGGCCACCCGCGAACCCTGGGCCGGGTTCGTGGCCACGATAGCCACCTCGGGTTGGCCGGCGGGGAGGCGGGTCGGAGCTCGGGCCGCGGCCAGCTCCGCACGGAGCTGTTGGATGAGATTCTCGGCGGCGCCCAATTTCGCTTGTAACGCCGCGTCCGCCCCAGAGCGACCGGCCCCGAGGGCGATAATATCCAGGTACTGCTTGTAGACCACCGCCAGCGCCCCGACGGTCGTCAGGGCGAAAAACAGGACGAGGTAAGAGCGGGTGGATTTCACGTCTGAAACTGAGACGCCATCGGCCCGGCAAGGTTGCCTAAGCTTGCGGTGGGGTCGCCGGCGGGGGAGCGCCATCGGCCGGGGGCGCCGCCGCCGGCTCGGCCGCGCCTTCGGCGGCGGCGGCCTTCTTCTTGCCGAAGCGCTTCTTGGCCGGAGCGTTCGGATCCTTCGGCGCCCGCGGCATGAACTCGAAGGCGGTGTTGCCATCGGGTTTGAGGACAAGGAAGGCGCTGAAGGGCCGGCGGGTCCGCTGGCTCCAGAATTTCTCCAGGAGGTCCGTCTTGCCGGTGTCGAGCAGCTTCATGAACTGTTCCCGCGGGATGTCGCGGGAGAGAATGCGCCGCGAGAGCTTAGCCAGGATCTTGTCCTCGCCCCCCTCAATCTTGCGCACCACGTAGCTTTGCGCGGTTTCGTAGATCTGAGCGTCGGCGCCATATTTTTCCGGCGCCGGGCCCACTGGCAAGAGGCCGGTGAAGTCGATCTTCATCGCGCCATTGGCGTCGCGCTGGCCATCGAAAACGAATTCCACCTTCTTCTCCTCGGGATTGTACCGCAGCACGGCGCTGTACGCTTTGCCGCTCTTCGCCGAGCGGAAGCCATCGAGCGGCCCGATCTGGCCCTTGGTGAGGATGTCGGTGACCTCGGACTCGGCCATCTTGCGGCCGCCGATCACCTTGTAGACCATGAGCTCGCCGTCCTGCGACTTGTAGCCGCGCAGCGTCTCGCGCAGCGGCTTGCCATCGGTCGGGGAAAGAATGTCGGTGACCCGTGCCACCGATTCGTCCTCCTCGAAGCTCTTGACCCGTTCGATGATGCCCTTGGTCTGCTTGGCGACCTCCGCCATGAACTTGTTCCGGGTGAACTTGCCGTGCTCGATTTCGCGCAGCTTGTACTCCCATTCCCCGGTCATGGCGGGGCTCGTCAGCTGTTCGGCCTTCACCGCGCCGAGGAATTGGATCACCTGTTCGGCCTTGGCCGTCGGGATCAGCTCGCGCTGGGCCCGTTCCATGTACCGCTGGTTGATGAGCCCGTCGATCGTATCGGCACGCGTGGCCGGAGTGCCCAGGCCGCGCTCTTTCATCGCCTCGGCCAGTTCCTCATCGTCGACTAGTTTGCCTGCCCCTTCCATGGCGGACAGCAGCGTGGCTTCTGTGTAACGCGGCGGCGGCTTGGTGGCCTCGCTGTGGAGCAAAGCATCGACGGTCTTCGCCTTCGTCGGGTCGCCGTCGGCGGCCGACAGGGCGGGGAGCGCCTTGGAGTCCGGCGAGTCGTCGTCGACCGTGGTCTTCCCGTAAACGGCCAGCCAGCCCGGGGCGGTCAGCACCTTGCCCTCGGTCTTGAAATTGTGACCGGCGACCGCGCTGATGCGGGTCGTGATGTCGAACTCGGCCGAGGGAAAGAACACCGCCACAAACCGGCGGGCGATCATGTCGAAGATCTTCGCTTCCATGTCCTCGAGCGGCTTGGGCTCGGTCACGGTCGGGATGATGGCGAAGTGGTCCGAAATCTGGGCGTTGTTGAAAATGCGCTTGTTCGGGCGCAGCCATTGCTCCTCGAGCACCTTGTTGGCATGTATTGCCAGATCGCCCTGCAGGTTGGTCAGGGCCTGGCGGACGGTGGGGATATAGTCCTCCGGCAGCGCCCGCGAATCGGTGCGGGGGTAGGTGATCATCTTGTGGCGCTCGTAGAGCGCCTGGGCGATCTGCGAAGTCCGGCGGGCGGGCAGACCGAAGCGGTTGTTGGCCTCGCGCTGGAGCGTGGTCAGGTCGTACAGCCTGGGGGCGGCGGAGGTGCTGGCTTTCTTCTCTTCGGTCACCAAGGCGGCCGGCTGCCCCTGGCAGGCGGCGAAAACGGCTTTGGCGGCCGCCTCGTCCCAGATGCGGTCGATCCGGTCATGCTCGTCCTCCTCGGATTTTTTGAAATTGGGCCGCTGGTAGACGCCCTCGTACTGGCCCTTGGCGATTTCAAAGAGGCCGGACACGCGCCAGAAGGCGCGCGGCTTGAAATTGCGGATCTCCAATTCGCGCGCATAGACGATCGCGAGAGTGGGGGTCTGGACGCGGCCGACGGAGGCGACGTTGCCCGCCCGGGAACCGAACATCCGCTTGGTCAGGGCCCGGGTGCCGTTGATCCCGATCAGCCAGTCGCTCTCGCTGCGGCAGCGCGCGGCGTCCGCCAGGCCCGCCATCTGCTTGCCTTCGCGCAAGTTCTTGAAGGCCGTCTGAATGCCCTCGGTGGTCATGGTCTGCATCCAGGCCCGCTTCACGGGCAATTTGCAGTTCGTCAGCTGGTAGATGTACGTGAAGATCAGCTCGCCCTCGCGCCCGGCGTCACAGGCGTTGATCACCAGTTCGATGTCCTTGCGGCCAATGAGCTTTTTCAGGTGATCGAAGCGCTCCTTCGAGTCGGCGATCGGCTTCAGCGCAAATTTCTCGGGGATGATCGGCAGCATCTCCAGGCGCCAGAAGCCGTACTTCTTCTTGTCGATGTCCTCCGGCATGAGGAGCTCCACCAGGTGGCCGACCGCCGACGAGATGACGTAGTCGTCGTTTTCAAAATGGTCGCCTTTCTTGGGGATTTTGCCGAGGGCGCGCGCGAGATCGGCCGCCACGGACGGCTTCTCGGCGATGATGAGTGACTTCATTAAGATGCGAGCGGTTAGGGTGCAGAGCGCCCAAGTGCAAGAAATTGTTTTTGGGGGCAACGCGGCGGCGCAACGATTTCGGATCGGTGCAGCCCTATGACGGTGGCCAATTTTGCGCGTCGAATTGGCTTTCGGCGCGGCGTACGCAAACGATCAGCCGGCAATCTGGATCGACGCGATAGTAGACCCAACACGGTTCAACCCACAGTTGGCGAAACGGCCCCTGTGGGATTTCCGACACTACGCGCCCAAGGCGCGCGAAGCGCTGCAACCGATCGGTGGTCGCAAAAACGCGTTGGACCAGCGATCGGGCGGCCGGCGGTTTATCCAGCGCGATAAACTCGGCAATCGCCTCCAGCTGGCGCAAAGCGGGCTCGGTCCAGACTACGCGAGCCATTTCCCTAAACGTCGCTTGGCAGCCGCTTGAGTCACGGTTCGGCCCTCTCGGGCCGCCAATTCACCGAGCGCAATGCCCTCGAGAATCGACATTCGCCGGTGCAGATTATCGAAGGCAGCGACGTCGACCAAATAGGCGGCAGGCTTGCCGTGCTGGGTAATCAAAATCGGCTGCGGATCGGCTTTCAGTTCCGCGATCAAGACGGTGGCTTTGCGTTTCAAGGTCGTCACCAATTCGGTCTTCATCTGTGATACAATTGTATCACATGTCTCCTCGGTCAAGGGTGACGGGATTCTGGAGCCAAAAATCAAATGGGGGACTTGTCAGCTCCTCCATTATAACAAGGCCGTTCAGACCGCGATCTTCGGCGTTTCCGCCAAGGCGCTATCCAGCGCCCTGATCAAAGCCCCGATCGTCTCGTCGGTCTCATCTCCCATGTTCGAAATCCGGAAGGTCTTGCCCTTAAGCTTGCCGTAACCGCCGTCGATCACGAGGTGGTGCTTCGACTTGAGCGTCTTGTTGAGGGCGCCCAGGTCGTAGTTCAGATTGTTCGTGAAGCAGTTCAGCGTCACCGAGCCGTAGCCTTCCTTGGGGAAAAGCTTGAAGCCTTTGGCAAAACCCCAGTCGCGGACCATCTGATTGAGCCGCGCGTGGCGGGCGTAGCGGGCGGGAATCCCCTCGGCCGCGATATCCTCCAATTTCGACTTGAGGCCGTAGATGAGCGGGATCACGGGCGTGCTCGGGGTCATCCCGTTCTCGTGGTTTTTTTGGAATTCGAGGAAGTCGAAATAGTACCCGCGCCCCTCGACCTGGGCCGCGCGCGCGAGCGCCCGCTTCGACACCGAGAGGAAGGCCAGGCCCGGGGGCAGCGCCATCGCCTTTTGCGAGCCGGCGATGAAGACATCGATTCCCAGTTCGTCCTTGTTGATCGGCAGGGCGCTGAACGAGCTCACCGTGTCGACGATCGAGATCACCTCCGGGAATTCCCGGATGACCGCCATGATCGCCTTCAGGTCGCTCATGCACCCGCACGAGGTCTCATTGTGGATCAGGGTGATCGCATCATAGGCCCCGGTCGCCAGTTCGCGCCGGATCGCTTCCGGGTCGACCGGCTGGCCCCATTCGAATTTGAGGGCGCCGGCGGCTTTCCCGCAGCGCTGGGCCACGTCGAACCACTTGTCGGCGAAGGCGCCGTTCATGCAGGTCAGCACCTTCTTCTTGGTCAGATTGCGGATCGCCCCTTCCATCGGGCCGAAGGCGCTGCTGGTCGAGAGGTACACCCCGTCCTGGGTGCCCACCAGGGCCTGTAATCCCGGCTGCAGGGACTGGTAGAGCGCGACAAAGTCCGTGCTGCGGTGCCCGATCATGGGCTGGGCCAGGGCACGGAGGGTTTTCTCCGAGACGGCGATGGGGCCGGGGATGAATAATTTGTAGCTCATGGTGTGACAGGCAGAAGTGCGGAAAACAGTTTACGCAGGCGCGGGCGTCAACCTTCATTCCTGTCTTACCATTGCGCAACCCCCCGCTTACGTCTTCAGCCCATGTTCCTGTCCTGGTTTAAGCATAAGTATCAGGTCTTCGAGCTCTACACGGTGGATGTTGTCCTAGGAAGAAGGACCGATGTGGGCGCCGCGATCTATGGCGTTTTCCTGCAAATACTTTCATGGGGTTGGAACGCCGCCGCCCAGCTCCGGCTTTGGCTCTATCGCCACCGGATTTTTCACGATCAACCCCTGGGCTGCCTGGTGGTGGTGGTGGGCAATCTCACGGTGGGCGGCACCGGCAAAACGCCTGTCGTCGAAAAACTCGCCCGGGCGCTCCGGGACCGGGGCCGGAAAGTCGCGATCCTGAGCCGGGGGTACAAGAGCAAGGCGCCGCCCTTCTGGAAAAAATGGAGCCACGGCTTTACCCAAACCCAGGAGGAGCCGCCGCGAATCGTGAGCGATGGAACGACGGTGCTGCTCGACAGCGAAGAGGCGGGAGACGAGCCCTACATGCTGGCGCGCAATTTGCCGGGCGTCGTGGTCTTGGTGGATAAGAACCGGGTCAAATCGGGGACCTTCGCCATCAAGCGCTTTGGCTGCGACACGCTGGTCCTGGACGACGGGTTGCAATACCTCCCGCTCAAAGGGCGCCTCAACCTCCTTTTGGTCGACAAAACCAATCCCTTCGGCAACGGCCGGCTGCTCCCCCGTGGCATTTTGCGCGAGCCGGTGAAGCACCTGAGCCGGGCCAATTACGTGTTTCTGACGAAATCCAACGGCCACCGAGACGCCGAACTGGAGGCCCTGATCGCGGCGCACAATCCGGATGCCGACATCATCGAATGCGCCCACCGGCCCCAATATCTCCAGCGCTGCGATTCGGCGCCCGACGATCCGGCCGGCCGCCAGCCCCTGTCCTGGCTCAAGGGCAGGCGGGTCTTCGCCTTCAGCGGGATTGCCACCCCCGAGAGCTTTGAGAAATTCCTGCGCGACCTGGGTGCCTTGGTCATGGGCCGGGAGCGCTTTTTGGACCACTACCGCTACACGGCCGCGGATCTGGCCCAGCTCCACCAGCAGGCGCAGCGGGAAGGGGCGGAGGTCATGATCACGACCGAGAAGGACGCGGTCCGTATTCCGGCCACCGGCGGCGGGCCGGTGGCCGTCTACTACCTGCGGCTGGAGGTCGAGATCCTGCGCGGGGCGGCGGATTTCGACGAAGCGGTCGGGCGGATCTGTTTCCCGCAGGACGGCGGAGCCCGGCGGCCCGCCCGCTGACGTTCCGTCTTGCCGGCCCCGGGGATTCCGGGCTTAGCTGGCCCCTAACATGATCATTGATCCCCGCTTCGAGCAGCTCGCGGAGGGCCTGGTCGGTTTTTCGACCGAGCTGAAAAAGGGCGAACGGGTGCTCATCGACGCCTTCGACGTGCCGGATGCGATCGTGATCGCCCTGATTCGGGCGGCGCGGCGCCGCGGCGGCCTGCCGTACGTGCAGATCAACCGCGCGCGCCTCTCCCGGGAGCTGGCCGGCGGCGCCGAGGAGGCGCAAGTGGCCCCGCAGGCGGAGCTCGAGCTGGCGCGCATGCGCAAGATGGACGCCTACATCGCCCTCCGCGGCTCGGACAACATCTTCGAATCCTCCGACGTGCCCTCCGAACGCGTGCAATTGATCAGCCGGCTGATGAAGCCGGTCCACGACCACCGGGTCGGCAAGACCAAATGGGTCGTCCTGCGCTGGCCGACCGGCGCCATGGCGCAGCAGGCGGCGATGAGCACGGAGGCGTTTGAGGATTTTTACTTCCGGGTGTGCACCCTGGACTACCGCCGCCTGACCCCGGGCATGAAGGCCCTCGGCGACTTGATGCGCAAGACGGACCGGGTGCAGATCAAGGGGCCGGGCACCAATCTCACGTTCTCGATCAAAGGCATCGGGGCGACCGAGTGCGGCGGCCGGCGCAATATTCCGGACGGCGAAGTGTTCTCGTGCCCGGTCAAGGATTCGGTGGAGGGCGTAATCCAGTACAATGCGCCGACCGTTTATCTGGGCACCTCCTTTGATCAGATTCGCCTCGTCTTCCGCCAGGGGCGCATCGTCGAGGCGACGGCCAGCAACACCAAGCGGCTGAATGAAATCTTGGACAGCGATGCCGGCGCCCGGTACATCGGGGAGTTTGCCCTTGGTTTCAATCCCCACATCCGGGAGCCGATGCGGGACATTCTCTTCGACGAAAAGATCGCCGGCTCCTTTCATTTCACGCCGGGGCAGGCCTACGAGAGCTGCGGCAACGGCAACAAGTCCCAGGTGCACTGGGACATGGTTTCGATCCAGCGCCCGGAATACGGCGGCGGCGAAATCTGGTTCGACGGGAAGCTGATCCGGGAAAACGGCCACTTCGTCCCGAAGGCGCTCCAGAAGCTGAATCCCGAGTACCTGCTGGCGCAAAAATGAGCGCGAGCGATCGGGGACTGGCGCCGTTCATCCAGGCTCTGCCAAAAACCGAGACGCATCTGCACGTCGAGGGGGCGCTGCCATACGAATTGCTGACCGCCTGGCGGCCGGAGCAGTATCCCTTGGACCCCGAATTCCGCCGCGCGGACTACCGTTATCCGGACTTTCCCAGCTTCGAGGCCACGCTGCTCAGCAACGCGCTGCCCTGGTTCACGAGCGCCGAGCGGTATTATGAGGCGGCGAAGGTCATGTTCGCCCGCCACGTGGCCGGCAACGTGCGCTACGTCGAAACCAGTTTTCACCTTCCCGTCACCCGGTTCATCAACGTGCCGGGCCCGGAGATCGTCGCCGCCCTCCGGGCGGCCGTCCCCGCCGGCCTCGAGGTGCGGATTTTTGCCGGCATGCTGCGCAGCGACTACGACGGCCCCCTGGGGCCGACGATCGACGGCCTGGAGGACTGGCCGGAACTAGCGGGCGTCGATCTGCACGGCTACGAGGCGATGCCGACCGAGCCGTGGTCCGCGCGGGTCTGGGCGCGGTTGCGCGCCGCGGGCAAAGTCACCAAATGCCACGCGGGGGAATTCGGCGGCGCCGAGCGGGTCCGCGAGGCGATCGAAATGCTCGGCGTCACCCGCGTGCAGCACGGGGTGCGCGCGATCGATGACCCCGCGGTGGTGGCGCTCGCCCGCGACCGGGGCGTGACCTTCGACGTTTGCCCGCTCAGCAATGTGCGGCTGCGCGTCGTGCCCTCGCTGCGGGAGCATCCGCTGCGCCGGCTGCGCGCGGCTGGCGTCCGCTGCACGATCAGCACGGACGACCCGCTGTGTTTCGCCAACGACGTGCGGGACGAGTACGCCGCGCTCGCGGGCGAAGCCGGATTTAGCCGGACCGAACTGGCGGAGCTCGCCCGCAGCGGCTGGGAGGTGGCGGATGTGCCGCCGGCCCGGCGCGCCGCCGCGCTCGCTGAAATCGCCGCCCTGGCCGGGGCCGCCTGACGCCGCCATGGCCCAGACCTACGAAGTCCCCGCCGAGGCCCGCCGCGCCCGGGCGGACAAAGCGCTCGCCCGGGTTTTTCCCGAACACAGCCGCACCGCGATCCAGCGGGCCTTCGACGACGGGCTCGTCCTGCGCAATGGGCGGGTGATCGCCAAGAGCGATGTGGTCGCGCCCGGGGACACCCTGATCCTCTCCTTTGCCGCGGTGAAGCCGACGGATCTGGCGCCCAACGCCATCCCGCTGGAAATTTTATTTGAGGACCGGCACCTCCTCGCGCTCAACAAGGCGGCCGGCATGGTTGTCCATCCGGGCGCCGGCACGGGGCCGGACACCCTGGTGCACGCCCTGCTCGCGCACTGTGCGGGGACGTTGAGCGGCATCGGCGGGGTGGAGCGGCCCGGCATCGTGCATCGCCTCGACCGGGAAACCTCGGGCGTCATTCTGGTGGCGAAGACCGATGCCGCCCACCGCGGGCTTTCGGCCCAGTTCGCGGCCCGGACGGTGAGCAAGGAATACCTGGCGATCGTCGGCGGGGTGCCCGAGCTGCTGAGCGGCAGCATCCGCAAGGCGATTGGCCGCAATCCCCACCAGCGGCACAAGATGGCCGTGTTCGATCCGGGCGAGGGCGGGCGCGACGCCCACACCGATTGGACCTTGGTGGAGCGGTTCGGCCGCCGGGCGGCGCTCCTGCGCTGCGTCCTGCATACGGGCCGCACCCACCAAATCCGCGTCCACCTCAAATCCCTCGGCCTGGGCATCCTGGGCGACGCCGTCTACGGCTACCGGCCCGACCCCAACCTGGCGCTGGCGGCCCCGCGCGTCATGCTCCACGCCGAGCACCTCGTTCTCGCCCATCCGATCACGGGCAAGCCGCTGGATCTGCGGGCGCCGCTCCCGGAGGATTTTCGGTCGCTGCTGGTCGGGCTGCGCGCCCGGGCCGCGGCTGAGCCTCACAGGCCGGCCAAGGCCTCGGCGGCCAAACCCCATCGCAAATTGTAGAGCGAGTGGACGAAAGTGTCGAAGCCGCCCAGGTCGGCGACGGCGATCAGGGTCGCCAGGGCCGCCGGAAAGACATCCGCCCGCTCGGCGGAAATGCCCGGCACCTGCCGGCGCTCGGCGAGCGGCAGCGGCCCGACGCGGGCCAGGATAGCGCGCAGCTGGGCCACCGGGATGACGGCGTCGACCTGATCCAGGGCCTGGCCGGTGCGCGCGGCGAGCACGCTGCGCACGGTGGTCAGGGTGCCCCCGGTCCCGATGGCGGTCCCCGGCGCGGCGAGCGAAAAAGCGGCCGCGCTCACCTCGGCGCGCACGTGCGCGGAAACGGCCGCGCCGGCGGCGGCGGGGAAAGGCCCGGCCGGGTCGGCCACAAATTTTTCGGTCAGACGCACGCAGCCCAAGGGCAGGCTGACCGCCTGGGCGATCGCGCGCTCGTGAAAGGCGAGGCACTCCAGGCTGCCCCCGCCCAGGTCGAACACGTAGAAATCGACCAGCGCCGACAGCCCCGGATCGCAGAGCAGCCCGCGGCCGATGAGGTGGGCCTCCTCGTCGCCGCTGAGGATGCGCACCGGCTGGCCGCTCGCGGCCAGGATTTGCGCGCAAAACTCCTCGCCGTTGGCGGCGCCCCGCACCGCGCTCGTGGCCACAACGATCGTGCGGTCGGGGGCGAATTCGGCCGCTTCCTCCGCCAGCTCCTTCACCGCCGCCACCCCGCGCTCCATGCCCTCGGCGCCCAGCCGGGGCGCCTCCGCGCTGAGGCCGGCGCTGATGCGGGCCTCAATCGTCCGGATTTTGCGGGCGGTCAGCCGGCCGTTGGGCGAGCGGGTGGCCACGAGCACCTTGATCGAATTGCTGCCGATATCGATGACCGCGACGGAGGGCATGGGCGGGCGCGCTACAGTTGAAAATCGCCCGGCGCGATCAGGAGGACAAATTCGCCCTTGTGGCTGAGCGGGGCCAGGCGGGTCTGGACGTCGGCGGCGGGGCCGACCAACCAGGTCTCGTGCACCTTGGTCACTTCCTTGGCCACGCAGATCACCCGGCCGGCCCCGAGCGTCGCGACGATTTCGGCCACCGCCGCGCCGATCCGGTGGCCGCTCTCGTACAGGGCGAGCGTAAAGTCGAAGGCGCGGTATTTTTCGAAAAAAGCGACGCGGGCGCTCGTCTTGGGGGGCAAAAATCCGGCAAAGAGAAACCCGTTGGTCGGCAGCCCGCTGCCGCTGAGGACCGCGGCCACGGCGCAGGGGCCGGGGACGGCGATCACCGGCAGGCCGCGCCGGCGGCAGGCCCGCACCAGCCGGAAGCCCGGATCGCTGATGGCCGGGGTGCCGGCGTCGCTGACCAGCGCAATCGAGCGGCCGGCCGCCAGGAGATCCGCCAGGCGCTCGGCCGCCGGCTGCTCGTTGTGGTCGTGATAGGCGACCAGCTCCTTGCGCAGGCCCAGGAGGGATAGGAGGTTGCCGGTCGTGCGGGTATCCTCGCAGGCGATCAGGTCCACGGCGCCCAAGAGCGCGCGCGCCCGGTCGGAAAAATCGCTCAGGTTGCCGATGGGGGTGGCAACCACGTACAAATGCCCGGCGAGCGGGCGGAGCGACGAAGGGGCTTCGGCCATGCCGGTGGGTTGGCCCCTAGCGCTTCCGGTCAGTGGGTGTTATTGGTGCCCATCCCCGGAATTTGGCCTTCCCAATCGGCCGGCTTGTTCCACGGAATGGCGGAGTCCTTCTGCGAAGAGATCGAGCAGCCGCCCAGCAGGGCGCCGAAAGCGATCAGGAGGAGGGCGGCAACACACTTTTTAAGCGAGGGCATGGAGGAGCTAAGGAGCAGGCTAGCCTTCGGCGGCGCCGACGCAAGCCAGCGGTGAGTCGCCGCGAGGGCCAAAAAGTTCCGGCAATATCGGTCAGGCTTTGGCCCGGTAGGTCGAAGCGGACCAGGGCTGCCGCGCCAGTTTGGCGACCGAGCCATTGGCCGCGAGGTGCTCCAAGATCTTAAAAGTCAGCTCCGGATCGCCCCCCACCTGCTGGGCGAGCGCCTCGGCCGTCTGGGCGCTGTCGGGCGCCAGCCGGAGGGCCGAGGCCAGCTTGAGCTTGAGGGCGATCACGCTGGTGGCCGCCTTCTTGCCCGCCTCGACGCCCGGCTGGTGGTAGGCGTTGATGCCGACCAGGCTGGCATAATAGCCGACGACCCGCTCGTAGAGCGCGATCAGGGCGCCCAGGCTGCGCGGCGACACATTGGGCAGCGTGAGCGTGACCGACCAGCGGTCCTTTTCGCTCAGGGCATCGCGGGTGCCGAGGTAAAAGCCCTGCAGGTAGTCCCCGGCCGTGACGCCGGGCTCGACGTCCGCGGACGGCCCGTCGCGGTCCTGCAGGACCTCGATGAAGGTGACGAAGAAATTGTTCACCCCTTCGCGCAGCTGCTGCACATAGGCGTGCTGATCGGTCGAGCCTTTGTTGCCGTAGACGGCGATACCCTGGTTCACGACCTTGCCCTGCAGGTCTTTCTCCTTGCCCAGGGACTCCATCACCAGCTGCTGCAAGTAGCGGGAAAACAGCAGGAGCCGGTCCTTGTAGGGGAGGACGACCATGTCTTTGGCCCCGCGGCCGTCGGTGGCGAAGAACCACATGAGGGCGAGCAGCGCCGCCGGATTCTCGGTCGTCACCGGCTGGCGCGTGACGACATCCATCGCCGCGGCCCCGGCGAGCACGCTGTCGATGTCCAGCCCCTGCAGGGCCGCCGGCAACAGTCCGACCGCGCTCAGTTCGCTGGTGCGGCCGCCGACCCAATCCCACATGGGGAAGCGGCCCAGCCAGCCCTCCTTCTGCGCGGTCTGGTCCAAGCGGGAGCCGGCGCCGGTGACGGCGGTGAAATGGCGCGCCGGGTCCAGGCCCGCCGCGCGGAAGGCGGCCGCGGCCGCGAGCTGCCCATTGCGGGTCTCAGCCGTGCCGCCGGATTTGGAGATCACGACGACCAGCGTCTCCGGCAGCTTGCCGGCCAGGGTCGCCAGCACGGTGTCGAAGCCGTCGGGATCGGTGTTGTCCAGAAAGTGGACGGCCAATTTGTCGGCGCCGGCCCGGCCGAGCGCCTGGGCCACGAACTGCGGCCCGAGCGCAGAGCCGCCGATGCCGATCACGAGCAGCTGGGAAAATTTCGCCCGGGGGCCGGCCAGTGCGCCGGAATGCACCTGGGCGGCAAAATCGCGGATCGACTGCAGGGTCGAGGATATTTCCAGTGCGATGTCCTTGGTCGGGGCCAGTTGCGGGGCCCGCAGCCAGTAGTGGCCGACCATCCGATTCTCGTCCGGATTGGCGATGGCGCCTTTTTCCAGCGCGGCCATCGCCGCGTACGCTTGCTGCATCGGGGCTTCCAGCGCGGCCAGAAAGCCGTCCGGGAACGGAATCCGGCTGATATCGAGGGCGAAGCCCAATTCCGGATTCTGGTAAAGGTACTTTTGGAAACGGGGCCAGGACATGGGAGGAGGAGGCGGCGCCGGCGCGGCGCCTAAAGATTTTTGTCGGTTACGGCGCCTTGGGAAGCACTGGTAACCAGTTTGGCGTATTTGGCCAGGGCGCCGCGGGTTTCTTTCGGCGCCTTGGGGCGCCACTGTTTCAGCCGCGCTTTGATGTCCTTGGCCGGGAGGCCCAGGGTCAGCTCGTTTTTGACCGCGTCGATCGTGATCGGGTCGCCGTTGCGCACGATGGCAATCAGCCCCCCGGCCGCGGCCTCGGGGGTGATATGGCCCACCACGAACCCGTGGCTGCCGCCCGAAAAGCGGCCGTCGGTGATCAGGGCGACTTCCTTTCCCAGGCCCTTGCCCATGATCGCGCTGGTCGGGGCGAGCATTTCGCGCATCCCCGGGCCGCCCTTCGGCCCTTCATTGCGGATCACGATGACATGGCCGGCCTTGACCTTGCCCCCCAAGATGCCGTGCAGGGCGGCTTCTTCGGATTCGAAGACGATCGCCTTGCCGGCAAAGAGCAGGCCTTCCTTGCCAGTGATCTTCGCGACGGAGCCCTCGGGGGCCAGATTGCCATAGAGGATCCGCAGGTGGCTGTCGGGCTTGATCGGGCGGTCAAAGGGACGGATGACGTCCTGATCGGCGGGGTAGGGACCCACCGCCTTGAGATTCTCGGCCAGGGTGCGCCCGGTGACGGTCAGGCAATCCCCGTGGAGCAATTTGGCCTCGAGCAGCATTTTCATCAGCGGCGGCAGCCCGCCGACACGCGAGAGGTGCGCCATGCCGTACTTGCCCGAGGGCCGCAAGTCGGCCAGGACCGGGACCCTGCGGCCGATGCGGGTGAAGTCGTCCAAGGAGAGCTTCACCTGGGCCGAGTGGGCGATCGCGAGCAGGTGCAGGACGGCGTTGGTGGAGCCGCCCAAGGCGATCGCGACCGTGATCGCGTTTTCAAAGGCCTTCTTGGTCAGAATATGCCGCGGCCGGATGCCGGCCTGGAGGAGAGCGAGCGCCGCTTCGCTCGCGCGTCTGGCGTCGGCTTTTTTCTCGGCGCTGATCGCGATCTGGCCGGAGCTGTTGGGCAGCGACATGCCCAGGGCTTCGATGGCGCACGCCATGGTGTTCGCCGTGTACATGCCGCCGCAGGAGCCCGGGCCGGGAATGGCGCAGGTCTCGACTTTTTTGAGCCCCGCATCGTCGAGTTGGTGGGCCGCGTGCTGGCCGACGGCCTCGAAGACCGAAACGATATCGCATTCCTTCTTCGAATCCGGATGGAGGCCGGGGAGGATCGTGCCACCATAGACGAACACCGAGGGGCGGTTCAGTCGGGCCAGGGCCATCAGGCAGCCCGGCATGTTCTTGTCGCAGCCGCCGATCGCGACCACGGCGTCAAAGCCCTCGGCGCCCGCCACCGTTTCGATCGAATCGGCAATCACCTCCCGCGAGACCATCGAGTAGCGCATGCCCGGGGTGCCCATGCTGATGCCGTCGGAGACCGTGATCGTGCCAAAAATGATCGCCTTGCCGCCGGCCGCGTCGGCCCCGGCGGCCGCTTCCCGCGCCAGCTGGTCAATGTGCATGTTGCAGGGGGTCACCATGCTCCAGGTCGAGGCGATCCCTACGATCGATTTTTGAAAATCCGCATCCGCGAAGCCGACCGCCCGCAGCATGGACCGATTCGGCGCGCGGTCGGCGCCGTCGGTGACGACGGAGGAATAGGGGCGGAGGGATTCGCGGGTAGTGGCCATGGGAAAGGACGGGGATTTCATTCCATCCCAAGCTTCCGTTCAAGGATACTTTCTCTCCGAGTTGCCACGAATCGAAACCGGCCAGGGGACACATCTCCGGGTGCTTTCGTCCGAGCACACGGTCACCCTCCGACGTGTCCCCTGGCCGGTTTCGATTCGTGGCAACTCGGTTCTCTTTCTGCCATTTTTGTTGCTTCAGTCCGCCCCGGGCGCATTCACTGCGGGCGACTCTTATTTCATGGCGTTCAATCTCAAAAGAGTGCTGAAGGCGCTCCTGCTCTCCTCCAGCCAGCCGCTGAGCTTCCGGGAAATTCAGGCCGCTTTCACGCGTTTTCACGAGCCGGCGCCCGGACTGCCCGAGCCGGCGATCCCGGCGGCCAGTCCGGCCGGAGCGGCCCCGGCCGCGGGGCCCGAGGCGGCCGCCGACCCCGGCGAGCCGGCCGAAATTCCGGCCGAGTCGGCGGAGGATCCCGATCTCTATCAGGATGTTCCCTCGCTCGTTCCGACCGCGCAAATCCGCGAGGCGATGGATGAAATCGCGAGCGAACTGCGGGTGGCCGACGAGGGCCTGCTCCTGATTGAAGGGGCGGACGGCTACCGGCTGGTCACCCATCCCCGTTTCGGCCGCTGGGTGCGCATCCTGCGCGAAGAGCCGCCGCCGGTGAAACTGAGCCAGTCCTCCCTGGAAACCCTCGCGGTGGTCGCCTACCGCCAGCCCGTGACCCGCACGGAGATCGAAACGATCCGCGGGGTGTCGGCGGAAGCGGGCGTGACCAAGCTCTTGGAGCGGGAACTCATCGCGATCACGGGCCGGGCGGACTTGCCCGGCCGGCCCCTGCAGTACGGCACGACCGATCAATTTCTCCAATTCGTCGGCATCAAGTCGATCGACGAACTTCCCGCCTCGGATGTGCTCAGCACGCGGCAGATCGACGAGTGGCTGAAGAACGCCACCCAGCCCCAGACCCCGCGCGACACCGACATGGGCCTGGCGGACGAGGAGCTCCCGCTGGGCGTCGACCAACCGCCGCGCTGACGCCCATGGACCTCGGCCCCCTGCGGGATCAAATTGACGCGCTGGATCGCCAGCTGGTCGCCCTGATCAACCAGCGGCTCGGCCTCGCGGCCGAGATCGGCAAGATCAAGCGGAGCACCGGCGGGGAAATCTACGTGCCGGAGCGCGAGGACGCCGTGCTGCGCAAGCTCGACGTCCAGAACCAGGGGCCGATCAAGCCCGAGGCCCTGCGCGCCATCTACCGGGAGATCATGTCGGCGGCGATCGCCCTGGAAAAGCCGCTGCTCATCGCCTACCTGGGGCCGGAGGCGAGCAACACCCATGCGGCGGCGATGAAGAAGTTCGGGGCCAGCGTGGACTACCACGCGATGGCGACGATCGGGGACATTTTCACCGCGGTGGAAAAAGGGGAGGCGGACCTGGCCGTCATTCCGATCGAGAATACGACCGAGGGCAGCGTCCGCGAAGCCCTGGACAATTTCGTCGAAAGCGACCTGAAGATCGTGGGGCAGCTCTATTTGGAAATCACCCACGCGCTGATCAGCCGCGCCCCGCTGGAGAAAATCGCCAAGGTCTATTCCAAGGACCAGGCGCTGGCGCAGTGCCGGCACTGGCTGCAGCGGCATTTGCCCCACGCCCAATTGATCGACGCCCCGAGCACCTCCCGGGCGGTGCAGATCGCGGCGGACGATCCGGCCGCGGCCGCAATCGCGAGCGAACTGGCCGCCGTGCATTACGGGGTGCCGATCGTGGTCCGCAACGTCCAGGACCGGACGGACAACACCACCCGTTTTTTCGTGCTCGGCCGCAAGCCGGCGGGGCCGGTGCACCATGGCAAGGACGTGACGAGCTTCCTGGTTTCGCTCGGCGACGAGGCGGCCTCCCATTCCGGCGCGCTGCTCAAGATGCTGATGCCGCTGGCCGAGCGGGGCATCAACTTGTCGAAGATCGAGTCACGCCCGAGCAAAAAGCGCCCGTGGGACTACTACTTCTTCATCGATGTCACCGGACACCACGACGACGAGACGATGAAGGCGGCGCTGGCCGACCTGCGCCGGACTTGCCCCATGGTCAAGTGGCTGGGCAGCTACCCGGCGGCGAGCTGACCCAAGCCGCCGATGATTGCGGCCGCGCTGAGGCGGGTCGCCTGGGCCGGCGCGATGCGCTCGGCGAACGCGATGGCCTCGGTCACGCGCGTTTCCTCCGTGATCTGGACCGCTTCGAACTGGGCGGCCAAGTCGCCCCGGGCCGCGGGCGAGCGGCGGGCGGCCGCCACGGCCGCCGCGAGTTCGTGCGTCTGGCGCTCGTCGGCGCGGCGGCCGTAACCGGCCGCCCGCAGCCAGCAGATGCCGCGGTAGATCTCCGCCACTTCGCGCCAAGGCGCGTCCACCGTCAATATGCCGGATTCGGAAACATTCATGGGACCTCGGCGGTTAGAGACAGCGATTTTTGCGGGAGGTTCGGCGGGGAGCCCTTTTCGTCCGCGAGTGATTGACCCTGAGTCAAATAGGACCGGCCATCGTTTCTCCCGCGCGGCTGCCCCCGGGTCCGAAAACGGTCGGCCCGATTGCGCATTGCAGTCGGCCGCCGTCCCGGCGAGCGTCCGCGGGTGACGCGCGTCCTCGACTGCCACGTCCATCTCTATCCCCCCGCGATCAAGGCGGATCCGGCCGGCTGGGCCGCCGCGGCCGGCGAATCCACTTGGGCGATATTGGCGACGCGCCGCCGGCCGGGCGGCCGGCCGGTGCAGTCCTGGCCCACGGCGGACGAATTGCTGCGGGCGATGGACGCGGCGGAAGTCGAACGCGCCGTCCTGCAGGGCTGGTACTGGCGCACCGCGGCCGCCTGCCGGCTCCACAACGAATTTTACGCGGCCTGCCAGCAGGCGCACCCCGACCGGCTGGCGGCCTGCGCCGCGCTGCAGCCGGCCGCCGGGCCGGCCGCGGTCCGGGCCGAACTCCACTGGGCGCGGGACCACGGTTTCGTGGGCCTGGGCGAACTCTCGCCCCACGCGCAGGGGTACGCCGCCGGCGATCCGGCCTTCGCCGCGGCACTGGCCCAGGCCGGCCAGTGGGGTTGGCCGGTCAACCTCCATGTCACCGATCCGGCGAGCCGGCCGTTTCCCGGGCGGGTCGAGACGTCGGGGGCGGATTTTCGGCAAGTGGCGGCGGCCTTTCCTAGCACCGACTTCATCCTGGCCCATTGGGGAGGGCTCTTTCCGCTGCATGAGCCCGGCCTCTTCCCGGCCAACGTCTATTTTGATACTGCGGCCTCGCCGCTCTTGTACGGCCCCGAAATCTGGCGGCGGTTTGTAACGGCAGTGGGCGCGGACCGGGTGCTGTTCGGCTCCGATTTTCCGCTCAACCTGTACCCGCGGCTCGATCGCGAGCCCGGGCTCACGCGCTTTGTCGCCGAGGCGCGGGGCGCCGGGCTGAGCGCGGGCGAATTGGGGGCGGTCCTGCGGGAAAACGCGCGGCGCTGGTTTGGCTGAGCGGCGGCGACGCACAGGGCCAGAATCTGCCGCACGACCGCGGCCCCCCGGCCGGCGTGGGCGGCCAGCCGCTCCAGGTGGCGCTGCGTGGCCGGATCGGCCACGCGCCGGCGCAGCACTTCGACCGAGAGGAGCAACGGGGCGAGGGCGTTGTTGAGTTCGTGGACGACCTCGCCGGCGTCGAGGACAAGGATCGCGGCCGGGGCGGGCAGGGGAGGGCTCATGCGCCAAATTCGGACGGACGCTTCCCCCGTCCGCAACCCCGCCGACTACCGGCTGGCCGGTAGCAGGCTGGGCGAAATTTAGGGGCAACGCGCGCCGCAAATGGCGGTCGCACCGTCCGGCGAGCGCCCGTTTTTCGGGATTGCCAACTTTTCCGAAATGACCCCGTCTGACCCTTTCCCGCCCCGCTTTTAATCGATGTTTTTGCGCGCTCTTTCGCCCTATTGGCGTTCCTTGATGTTCGGCTCCTGGCTGGCCGCGGCTGGCGGCTGGGCCGGAGCGGCCCGGGCGCAGGAAATGGGACCGGGGGTCGGCGGCACCATGACTGAGGACTACCTGCCGGCGCTGCGGCCGCTGATCGACGCGGCGCTCAAGGAGTCGCCGGATTTGATCGCGAACGAGCTGCGCGTGGAGGCGGCGGAGGCCACCAAGCTGAAAGATGGGACCTCCCACCTCCTGCCGCAATTGTCGAGCTACATTCAGTATGGGGAGGATTCCCAGGCGGTGTCGGCGAACGCGGGCAACAGCAACCGCAACCAGGGTTTCACCTATTACGCCAACGCAACGCAGCCGATCTTTCAATGGGGCGCGCTGAAAAATCAATTGGCGGACCAGCAGATCATGGTGGCGACGAGCGAAAAGGACTACGCCGAAAGCTACCGGCTCTTCATCGGCGACCTGCGCCGAAGCTACCTCGATCTCGTGGGCAAAAAGATTTCGCTGCGCAACCTGCGGCTCGGCCTGAAAATGAGCGGGGACGCGCTGACCCTCGCCAACGAGCAGCTGAAGTCCGGGGCCCTGCCGGCCGGCGCGATCGTCGGGCCGCAATTGGCCGACGCTCAGGCCCAGCTGAATGTCGAGCAGGCCGAACTCGCCTACGTCGTCGCGCGGCACGATTTCGCGCGCCGGCTGGCCCGCCCGGACCTGCCGGAGGATGCGGTGGTCGCCGATGTGCCGGCGCCGCGTTTTTCCCCGGAAGCGGCGCAGGCGCTCCTCGCGGAGTTTCTCAGCGGCGGCGGCCAGGTGACCGCGGCCGTGCAGCGCAGCGTCCTCAACGTCAGCCACTGGGACCTCCAGTACCGGATTGCGAAGGTCAATCTGCTGCCCAAACTCTCGGTTCAGGCGAGCGTCCAGCAGCAGAACCAATCCACCGTCATCAATAACACCGTGACGCAGAACTTCGTGACGACCCAGCAGTACTACATGGTGGCCAACTGGAATATCTTCGACGGATTGTTCACCCGGGGATGGAAGCGCCAGACCTCGTTCCAAAAGCAGATCGCCCAGCATGACCTGCAGGTGACGATCGACGCGACGCTCGAAGGGGCCCAAAACGCCGAGAAGCAATTGGAATTTGCCTGGCGCCAGCTGCGGATCACCGACACCCGGGCCCAGATTGCCCAGGGGGAACTCGACCAAACGGAGGACGCGGTCAAACGCGGCGCCACCGCTCCGTCGACGCTGGACGCGGCGCGCAGCCGGGCCTACGACGCGCAGGCGAACCTCGCCCATGACCGCGGCGCCTTTCTTTCCTCCTGGTCCGACTTTGTCTCGCTCGTGGGGCACGATCCGGCCATGCGCAACCTTCCCTCCCGCTATGTCCGCCAAGACTAATTCCCTGCTCCTCAAGTTGGTCCTCGTCGGCGCGGTCCTGGCCGGGGCGGCCTGGTACGCCTTTCAGGCCCTGCGACCCGTGGCCGTCGTCGAGCCGGTGATCAGCAGCGATGCCATCGACGCCAAGCCCGGCACGGTGACGGTGGAGGAGGACTTTGCCATGGAGTTGAAGAGTGAGGAGGGTGGCCGGGTCCTCGCCCAGGACTACGCCTTGCATCCGGGGGACAAGGTCAAGGACGGGCAGGTGCTCCTGCAGCTCGATCCCACCGATCTCAAGCTCAGGCTGGCGCGGGATCAGGTCGACCATGAGGTGACGGTGCAAAATTACGCCACCGACAAGGCGGCGGAACTGAAGCTGGAGGGTGAAAAGGCGATTCTCGCCAACGACCAGGCCGAAAACCAACTCGGGGCGCTCTCGGCCGCCGATTTGGCGAATGAGGAGCGCGCGGTGAAGACCCTGCAGATCGCGGTGGACTTGGAAAAAACGACCCGGCGCAACGCCCTCGCGGGCCAGGAATACCTCCTCAAGACCGAGCAGCTCGAATTGGACCGGATGACGGTGCACGCCCCGCCCTTCGACATGATCGTGAAGACGGTCAATGTGCACCCCGGCGACTTGATCGGCGCCCAGGCGCCCTTGGCCATCTTGATCACCCAGGGCAAGCGCGTGGTGGGCAAGATCAGCGACGAGGACTTTGCCGAGATCAAGGTTGGCCAGGCGGTCAGCGTCTTTTTCGTGCCGTACCACGATTTTCTGTTCAACGGCAAGGTGGCGAAGCTTCTGCCGACCACCGATCCCTTGACCCAGCGGCACATCATTTACCTGGATGTCACGGACATTCCGGATGAGAAGCTGATTCCGGGGATCAACGGCGAGGTGTCGGTCGTCGTGGACCAGCATCCGGCCAAGGCGGTCGTGCCGCGCCGGTCGGTGTTTGCGATGAACGGGGACAATGTCTTCGTCGTGAAGAATGGGAAGGTGGCATTGCGACGCGTGACCAAGGGCTCCGTCTGGGCCCGCGGCATCGAGATCACATCGGGCCTGGCGCCCGGGGAAGAGGTCATCGTCGAAGGCACGGAGGGTTTTCACGACGGCCAGGCGGTGACCACGGAGGAACATCCTTCCGACGCCGTCGAGCCGAAGAAGTAGCCGGGCGCGCCGCCTAGCTCCGCCGCCCCGCATGTCCCCGAACATCCGCATCGCCGTCCGGTTTCTCACCGCGAAGAAGCGTTCGATGGTGATGTGCCTGTCCTGCATCATCCTGGGGGTGGGGCTCTTCATCGTGACCCAGGCCATCACCACGGGTTTTCAGGACCACTTCATCGACACGATCCTCGGCACGGACGGGGCGGTCCGGATCAAGGATCAGGAGCAGAATACGATCCAAACGATCGCCGCCGGCAGCTACGGGTCCGGCTTCACGATCGAGCACAAGGGCGGGCACCGCTACGTGGAGGGGATCGACTACCCGGAGGAATTGAAGCAGGCCATCGTGGCCTTCGGGAACGTTTCCGGCGTGTCGGAAATCCTGCAGGGCTCCAATGTCACGATCAGCAGCTCCTTCAAGAACGACACGGTGCAGGTGTTCGGGATCAACATGGCGGACCAGATGCGGGTCTCCAATTTGGGCCGGCAGATCGTCGGCGGCTCGGTCGACCGTTTTGAGGCGGTGCCGGCGGGCGCCCTGCTCGGCCGCGAAATGGCCGACCGGCTGCAGCTCAGCCTGGGCGACACCTTTCTCCTCATTGCCGAGGGCAACGTGCAGCGCTTCACGGTCAGCGCGATCTATGAGACCGGCGTCGAGGACGTCGACCGGGTGCGGCTGTACCTTAAAATGGAGGATGCCCGCTCGCTGCTGCGCAAGCCGACCGGCATTTCGTATTTTCAGGTCAACCTGAAGGACCGCGACCGGGCCGAGGACGACGCGCAGTGGATGCAGGATGTCATCCACTACAAGGTCGATCCCTGGCAGTACCGCGAACGGGAGTGGCTCGGCGTCTTCAAGCTCCTGCGGATTTCCAGCGCGATCACCGTCTCGGTGTTCACCGTCATCGCGGGCCTGGCGATGTTCAACACTCTCGCCATGATCGTCCTGGAGAAAACCAAGGACATCGCGATCCTGCGCTCGATGGGCTACACCCGGGAGGATATCTCCCGCATCTTCATCTGGCAGGCCCTGATCGTCCTCATTCTGGGCACGGTGGCCGGCTGCCTCTTGGGGACCGCCGTCACCTACGGGGTGCACCAGGTCCCCCTGCAGATCCGGAGCATTTTTACCCTGGACCGGCTGCCGGTCACCTTATCGGCCTGGCATTATTTGGAGGCGATCTCGACCGCCATCGTTACCGTCATGCTGGCGAGCCTCGTCCCCGCCCGCCGCGCCGCCCGGCTGGAGCCGGGCGACATCATCCGCGGCACCGCGCAATGAATTCGCCCCTGGCCGCCGATCCGGAAGTTGCCCTGCGCTGCACCGATCTCCACCGTTCCCTGGGGCGGGGGGAGGCGCGGGTGCAGGTCCTGCGCGGGGTGTCCTTCGAGGCCCGCCGGGGCAAGGTGTATTCGATCGTCGGCCCGTCGGGCTGCGGCAAATCGACGCTCCTCTATCTGCTGGGGCTGCTCGATATTCCCGACGCCGGCGAAATCGCGATCGACGGCCAGACGATGGCGCACAGCGACGACGCGGCCCGGACGGCCGCCCGGGGGGCGCACATCGGCTTTGTCTTCCAGTTCCATTTTCTGATGCTGGAATTCACGGCGCTGGAAAACGTCCAGATGCCGATGCGCAAATTGGGGCGCCTCACCCCCGAGCAGATGGAGGCCCGGGCTCGCCAGCTCCTAGGGGAGGTGGGTTTGGCCGACAAGACCCACCGGCGGGGCACCGAGCTCTCCGGCGGCGAGCAGCAGCGGGTGGCGATCGCCCGAGCCCTGGCGAACCAGCCCTCGATCATCCTGGCGGACGAGCCGACAGGGAACCTGGATGTGCGCAACTCGACGATCGTTTTCGACTTGCTGACCCGCCTGGCCAAGGAGAACGGCCAGGCGGTCGTCCTCGTTACCCACAATCCGGAAATTGCGGGGCGCTGCGACTTTACCCGCCCAATGCGGGACGGGCTCTTTGTGGAGTAATAAGCGCGGAGGAGTCCCGGGCGGCCTTCCGCTTATTTATGGAACAAACGGGGTCCGGCCCGAAATTATGGTTTACAACCCTTTAGGCGGGCTCTTGGTTTGGCGCCATTCTTTCCCTTTTACGACGCACCGTGAGCCAAGACCCATCGCGAATTAAATTTCCCGCCTCGCCGCTCGCGCGGCCCGACGCCGGTCCGGTGCCGCCCTGCTCGGGCGCTGCCTAGTTCCCGCCCCAGGCGATCCTGGAGACTTCTGGGCCATGTCGAACCTCTTCCCCAAGTCGGTCAATAAGCTGCCGTTTCAGATCATCATCTATCTGTGCGTGTTGAGCACCGCCGTGACGGCCGCGGCGACCTACTACATGACGCCGAAGTACACGCGCGTCGGTTACGCCCCGATTCAGCCGGTGCCCTACAGCCACGCGCTCCACGCGGGGCAGCTCGGCCTCGATTGCCGCTACTGCCACAGCAACGTGGAAAAGTCCGGCTTTGCGAACCTGCCGACGGCGCAAACTTGCATGAACTGCCACGACCAGATCAAGACGACGAGCCCCCTCCTCGCCGTGGTCCGGCAGAGCTACCAGACCGGACAACCGGTGCCGTGGGTGCAGATCCACGAGGTGCCCGATTTCGTCTACTTTAATCACGCCATTCACATCAACCGCGGCGTCAGCTGCGTCGAGTGCCATGGCCAGATCAATCAGATGGACGTCGTCGCCCATGCAAAGTCCCTCAGCATGGGCTTCTGCCTCGATTGCCATCGCAATCCCGAGGCGCACCTGCGGCCGCGCGATCAGGTGACCAATCTCGACTGGAAAGCGCCGAGTCCGGACGCCCAGCTGGCGATGGGCACCCAATTCAAGCACGACTGGAAAGTGAATCCTCCGCAAAGCTGCTCCGGCTGCCATCGATGAAGCGCAAACCCGTCCATCCCGCCCCGTCCGAACGCGAGCTGCAGGGCCCGAAGTACTGGCGCAGCCTCGACGAGCTGGCCGAGACGCCCGGATTCCAGCGCCAATTGGAGCGCGAATTTCCCGCCGGGGCCGATACCCTGGCCGGCGTCGACCGCCGGCAGTTTCTGCAGATCATGGCCGCCTCGTTCGCCTTGGGCGGCGTGGGCGTGGCCGGCTGCCGGCGCCCCGAATCGAACATCCTGCCTTTCGGCAAGTCGATCGAAGGCTACATTCCGGGCCTGCCCCTCTACTACGCGACCGCGATGCCGCTGCGCCGGATCGCCCTTCCGCTCCTCGCGGAAACCCATCAGGGGCGCCCGACCAAACTGGAGGGCAATCCCGCCTATGCCCCGCACGGCGGCGCGACCACGCTCGCGGCGCAGGCCTCCCTCCTCGACCTTTACGACCCGGACCGGGCGATGGCGCATACCCAGAACGGGAACGCTCTCGACGCGGCGGCGGTCACCGACCTGCTGACCCGCCTTGGCACCGCCGCGGCGGCGAACCAAGGGGCCGGCCTCGCCTTTCTCGCCGGCGAATCCTCCTCGCCCACGCGCGCGCGGCTGGTTTCGGCGCTGCAGGCGAAGTTTCCCTCGGCCGTCTGGGCCGAGTACGAGCCGGTGGCCGACGAGGCTCCGGCCGCGGCGAGCCAGGCGGTTTTCGGCCGCGCCCTGCGGCCCATCTATCAATTTGCGTCGGCCAAGCGCATCGTTTCCCTCGACGCGGACTTTTTCTCGGGCGAGGCCGGCAGCCTCTACTACGCCCGCGAGTTCGCCAAGGGCCGCCGGGTGAAGACCAAGGCGGACACGATGAACCGCCTGTACATGGCCGAGAGCGGTTTCACCCTGACCGGCAGCATGGCGGACCACCGTCTGCGGCTCGCCTCGAGCCACATGCTGGCCTTCGCCGTGGCGCTCTACAGCCAGGTCACCGGCGACCACTCCTACGATGCGCTCTCGTCGGGCCTGACGGTGCCGGCCGACTGGATCGCCGAATGCGCCGCCGACCTGGCGGCCAACAAGGGCGCGACCTTGGTCCTCGCCGGCGCCCATCTGCCGGCCAGCGTGCATGCGATTGCCTACGCGATCAATGCGGCGCTCGGCAATCTGGGGAAGACGCTCATTTTCGTCGAGGCGGCCCGGCCGCCGGCGGCGAGCATCGGCGATCTGGCGACCGCGATCCGCGGCGGCACGGTGAAGACGCTGGTGATTTTGGGCGGCAATCCGGTCTACAACGCGCCGGCCGACTTGGGCTGGGCGGACCTGCAAAAATCGGTGCCCGAAGTGATCCGCCTGGGCTACCACCCCGACGAAACCTCGGCCCACGCCGGCGTCAATCTCGCGGCGGCGCACTTTCTCGAGTCCTGGGGCGACGCCCGCACCCTCGACGGCACGATCGTGCCGATCCAACCGATGATTCTGCCGCTCTTCGGCGGCCTGACTGAGATTGAGATTCTGGGCCGGATCGCCGGCGAGGCGGCGGCCGAGCCGTATGCCCTGGTCTCCGCGACGATCGCGGGGATCGCGGGCGCCGACGCGAAGATTTTCCAGCGCTTCCTCCACGACGGTGTGCTCGCCGATTCGGCCTATCCGAGCGCCGCGGTGGATTTTAACGGGGAGGGGATCACCCGGCTGCTCGGCACGCCGGCCCGGTTCGCCGCGCTGTCGAAGGACAATCTCGAGGTGCGCTTCGTCAACGACTACAAGGTCGACGACGGCCGCTTCGCCAACAACGGCTGGCTCCAGGAATGCCCGGAGCCGATGACCAAGATCTGCTGGGACAATGCGATTCTCGTCAGCCCGAAACTCGCCAAAGAGCTCGGCATCCAATCCAAAGGTTCCCTCCTGCAGGTCGCCCGCGACGAGACCGAAAATTTTGTGAAGGGCAAGGAAGGCGCGCCATTGGCCGACATCTCTGTCGGCGGCCGCACGATCCGGGGCCCCCTGCACATCCAGCCGGGCCTCTCCGATTACACGCTGATCCTGCCGCTCGGCTACGGGCGCACCGTGACCGGACGCATCGGTACCGGCGCCGGCTTCGACGCCTATCCCCTGCGGACCGTGGCGGACGCGTATTTCGTCACCGGCGCCACGCTGAAACTCACCGGCGAGCGGAAGATCATCGCCAACACCCAGGAGCACTGGTCGATGGAAGGCCGCGACTTGGTGCGCGAGGCCAACTACGACGAGTACGCCGAAAATCCCAGTTTCGTGAAGGAAGTGGGGATGGAGTCGGAGACCCCGCCCGTCCTCGGCGAAGAGGGCGCGACCCTGACCCCGGTCCAGCAGGCGACCGAGATTCCGCGCGGCAATTCCCTGTATGTGACGCCCAAGTTCGACGGGATGCACCAGTGGGGGATGAGCATCGACCTCAACACCTGCATCGGCTGCAACGCCTGCGTCGTCGCCTGCCAGGCGGAAAATAATATTCCGATCGTCGGCCGCGACCAGACGCTCCGCGGCCGCGTGATGCACTGGATCCGGCTCGATCGCTACTACTCCGACGGCAACGCCGACGCCTCGCCTTTCGGGGCCGAGGGCAACAAGGACATCCCGGAGGATCCGCAGGTCTCCCTCCAACCGATCGCCTGCATGCAGTGCGAATTGGCGCCCTGCGAAATGGTCTGCCCGGTCAACGCCACCGTCCACGACGACGAGGGGCTGAACGTGATGGCCTACAATCGCTGCATCGGCACCCGCTACTGCGCCAACAACTGCCCGTACAAGGTCCGCCGCTTCAATTATTTTGACTTTAATCAGCGCGAAATCGGCAGCTTCTATATGGGGCCATTGGGGCCGAAGGGCATGCCCGAACTGGTCAAGATGGTGAAGAATCCGGAAGTCAGCATCCGCATGCGCGGGGTGATGGAAAAGTGCACCTACTGCGTGCAGCGCATTGAGAACGGCAAGATCCAGTGGAAGGTGAAGTCGACCCAGGCGGGACAGCCGGGCGACGTCGTCGTGCCCGATGGCACGATTAAAACCGCCTGCCAGCAGGTCTGCCCGGTCGAGGCGATCGTCTTTGGCAACATCAAGGATCCGGAGAGCGCCGTTTCCCAGAGCAAGGCCCGCGAGCAGAACTACGAGCTCCTGGGCTACCTCAACATTCGGCCGCGCACCACCTACCTGGCGAAACTGCGCAATCCCAATTCCCGCATGCCCGGCTACAAGGATCTGCCCCTCAGCCGCATCGAGCACGACCGGAAGAACCGGCCCGCCGGTTTCCACGAACCCGGCAGCGCGCCCACCGACAAGCCGTCGGCTGCGCGCGGCGGCCCGGACCGCTCGGGAGGACTCAGCTAATGGCCCACGTCGAACATTCCGCCGCCGAGCCGGCCATCCTCCGGGAGGTGAAGCCGATCATTCTGCCGCGCGCCGACCTGGTCGGCCACCATCGCAGCTTCAGCTGGATCACCAATAAGATCTGTGGGATCGTCGAAGGGGAGACCCCCGAGTGGTGGTGGTGGTGCTTCTCCGTCGCCTGCGTCGTCGCCTGCTTCACGGTCGCTGGCATCACCTACGTCGTTGCCACCGGCGTCGGCGTCTGGGGTCACCGCACCCCGGTGAACTGGAGCTGGCCGATCGTCAACTTCGTCTTCTGGATCGGTATCGGACATGCGGGCACCCTGATCTCGGCCATCTTGTGCCTCCTGCGCCAGAAGTGGCGGACCTCGATCAACCGGTCGGCCGAGGCGATGACGATCTTCGCGGTGGTCTGCGCCGGCATCTTTCCGGTCTTTCACGTCGGCCGCGTCTGGTACGCCTGGTTCCTCTTCCCGCTGCCGAACTACAATTACATCTGGCCGCAGTTCCGCTCGCCCTTGGAGTGGGACGTCTTCGCCGTTTCGACCTACGGCACGGTCTCGGTGCTCTTCTGGTACGTGGGCATGATCCCCGACCTCGCGGTCCTGCGCGACCGCTTCGCCGCCGCCGGCCGCATCGCGCGGGCCCGCATCTACGGCTTCTTCGCCATGGGCTGGCGGGGTTCGGCCCGCGCGTGGAGCAATTACGAGATGGCCTACCTCATCCTGGCCGGCATCGCGACCCCGCTCGTCCTCTCGGTGCACACGATCGTGTCCTTCGACTTCGCCGTCTCCCTGATCCCGGGCTGGCACACCACGATCTTCCCCCCGTACTTCGTCGCCGGCGCCATCTTCTCGGGCTTTGGCATGGTGCTGACCCTCATGCTGCCGCTACGGGCGATCTACGGCCTGGAGGATTTGATCACGCAGTACCACATCGACTGCATGTGCAAGATCACCTTGGCGACTGGAACCATGGTGGGCTACGCCTACGCGATGGAGTTCTTCATCGCCTGGTACAGCGCCAATCCGTACGAGGGCTTCACTTTCATCAACCGCGCCTTCGGTCCCTACGCCTGGGCCTACTGGATCATGATTTCCTGCAACGTCGTGACCCCGCAGTTCTTCTGGTTCAAGGGGGTGCGCAACAACACGACCATGGTTTGGGTGCTTTCGCTTTTCGTCAACCTGGGCATGTGGTTCGAGCGCTTCGTCATCATCTGCACCTCTCTGACCCGCGATTTTCTGCCCTCGAGCTGGGGCTACCTGAGTCCGACGGTCGTCGATATCTTCACTTTCTTCGGCACCTTCGGGGTTTTCTCGGTGCTCTTCCTGCTCTTCATCCGCTTCCTGCCGCTCATGGCCATGGCGGAAATCAAGGGCGTGACGCCCGAGGCCGACCCGCACGGCGGCCACGACGCCGACGATCCGGCGCTGGTCCATCACCCCTAATCCGCGCCCTTCTATCGCCATGGCGGCATCCACTTACGGCCTGATTGCAACCTTCGAGACCCCCGCGGAAATCTACGCGGCGGCCAAGCAGGTGCGCGACGCCGGCTATCAGAACTGGGACTGCATCACCCCGTGCCCGATCCACGGCCTCGACCAGGCGATGGGCCTGCGGCGCTCGATCGTCCCGCGCTACTCCCTGACCGGTGGCATCACCGGCTTTTGCACCGGCATGTCGATGATTTGGTACATGAACGGCTTTGACTACACGCTGACCGTCGGCGGCAAGCCCTTCTTCAGCCCGCTGTTTGCTTTTCCCGTGTCCTACGAGCTGACGATTCTCTTCACCGCCTTCGCGACGATCGGGGGCATGTTCTTCGTGAACGGCCTGACGAAGCTCTATCACCCGGTCCTCAAGTACGAGCACATCGTCCGCGGCATGGACGACCGGTTCTTCATCGTCATCGAGATCTCGGACCCGCGCTATCACCCGGCCAATACCCGCGCCCTGCTGGAGCGGGCCGGCGGCCAGAGCATCACGGAGCTGGAGGACTGAGCCATGCGCACCGTCTATTTAGTCACCACCTTCCTGCTTGTCCTGATGGTCTCGGTCCTGGGCTTCCGGGGATCGCATTTCAGCCATCCGCCGATGGACGTGTTTCCGGACTGGCTGTTCCCGGGCATGAAGTACCAGCCCAAGTACAAGTCGATGGGCGGCAGCGCCTTTTTTGCCGACGGCCGCGCCGACCGCGCGCCGGTGCCCGGCACGGTGGCCTCCGATTACGGTCCGGCGGGCCAGAGCCTGCGGGCCGATGACCAGCTGTACCTCGGCAAGGCCGCGGACGGCACCTGGGCCGCCGGCTTTCCCAGTGCGATCACGGTCGATATGACTCTGCTCGAACGCGGCCGCGACCGCTACCAGATCTACTGCGCGCCCTGCCATGGCGCGGTGGGCGATGGCAACGGGATCACCAAGAAATATGGCATGGGCGCGACCCCGAGCTACCACGACGACCGCCTGCGCAAGATGCCCGAGGGCCAGATCTACAACACGATCACCAATGGCCTCGCGCCCAATTTCAACATGCCCCCTTACGCCGACAAGCTGACACCCGCCGATCGCTGGGCGGTGATCGCGTACGTCCGCGCCCTGCAGCGGGCGCAAAATGGGAAGATCGCCGACGTGCCGGCCGACCATAAAGCGGAGCTCGGCCTCAAATGAGTTCCGCCGCCGCTTCCGCCCCCGCCCCCGTCGGCCTCGCCGGCAATCCGGCCCCCGCCAGCGGCGCTGGCTTGGCCCTGGGCATCGGGCTGGGGGGCATCGCCGCCACCGTGTTAGGCTTCTTCATTTCGCCGCACAATTGCGTCACCGCCGGCTGGCTGGTCGGCATCGCCTATTGGACCGCGATCACCCTGGGCTTCCTCCTGCTCACGATGATCCTGCACATCTTCGATGCCAATTGGGGCCTCGTCCTGCGCCGGCAATTGGAGCACGGGTTGGCGGGCTTCCGCTGGCTGGCGCTGCTCTTTCTGCCGCTGCTGCTCCTTTCCTTCTTCGTCCAGCGCGACATCCTGTGGGGCTGGCTCAGCCCGACCCACATGGTCATGCCCGAGGGCAAGGCGGTCGCCGCCGATGTCATTTACGCGAAGAAGGCGGGTTTCCTCAACGCCCACGCCCTGGTCGTCTTTTCGGTGCTCTTTTTCGTGATCTGGATCTGGCTGTCGGCCCGCCTGCGGAAGGCTTCGTTCACCCAGGATATCGACCGCGATCCGAAGTGGACTTTCAAGAACCGCTGGACGGCGGGCGCGGGCATTCCCCTGACGGGCCTCACGCTCACCTTCGCGGCGATCTACTGGTACATGAGCCTCGAGTACCACTGGTTCTCGACCATGTTCGGGGTGTGGTATTTTGCCGATTGCATGCGCGGCGCCCTCAGCATCGGGGTCTTCATCATGTTCTGGCTCTGGCAGCGCGGCGACTACAAGGGCGTCCTTAATCAGAACCACTGGTATAGCATCGGCATGCTGATGCTGGCCTTCACCGTGTTCTGGGGCTACATCGCCTTCTCCCAGTATTTCCTGATCTGGAACGCGAACGTGCCGGAGGAAACCTTCTGGTTCAACGAGCGCGAGTTCGGCGGCTGGTTCTGGGTCGGCATGCTGCTGGTCTTCGGCCACTTCCTGACCCCCTTCCTGCTGCTCCTTTCCTACCGCTTCAAGGTGACCAAGCACATCATCCGGCGGATCGCCGCCTGGATCCTGTTCACTATCTTCATCGACCTGTGCTGGAACATCCTGCCCGCGGTGAAGGACAGCGCGGGCCACGCCCTCCCGTTCTTCTCCTGGAACGTCCTCTGGGCGCTGACCTCGACCATCGGCATCGGCGGGATCTGGGTCTGGTCGTACCTGAGCCAGATCTCCCGGACCAAACTGATCCCGATCCACGACCCGCGGATCGGCGAAAGCCTCACGCACCACGACGATGAGTGATCCCCGCAATTCTTTTCCCCGCCCGGTGAGCCTGGTGACGGTGCTGGCGATCGCCGCCTGCTTCGCGCTCTTTCTGCTGCTGGTGTGGATCGCCTACGTGCCCCGGCCCCTGCAGCAGGGCATCAATCTGACGCCCGACCAGCTCTCCTCCGACCAAGCCTGGCAGGCGACGCCGGAGGCGCGCCTGGCGTATCTCCAAGCCCTGCGCGCCAAACAGGACGCGCAACTCCACGCCTACGGCTGGGTCGACCAGAAGAACGGGATCGTGCAGCTGCCCATCGACCGGGCCATGGAGCTGGTCGTGCAACAATCCGCCGCGAAATGATTACCGCTCCGCTCCCGGCCGCTCCGGCTGAACTCAGCGCCGTCGAATGCACGAGCCGGTGCCCCCTGCTCTTGCTCGTGGGCTCGGGCCTGATCTGGCTGCTTCTGAGCGGGGTCCTGGGCCTGATCGCCGCCGTCCAATTGCATTCGCCCACGGTTTTGGCGGGGTGCCGCTACCTGAATTACGGCCACATGCAGGCCATGGCGGAGACCGCTTTCATTTACGGCTGGATCGGCAACCTCGGCCTGGCGATCACCCTCTGGGTCCTTCGCCAATTGAGCGCCGAGCCGCTGCGGGCCGTCGGCTGGACCCTGGTCGGCGCGAGTTTCTGGAACCTGGGCGTCCTCTTGGGCCTCATCGGCATCGCCGCCGGCGAAGCCACCGGGATCCCGCTCCTGCAGATGCCGGGCGCCGTCCAGCCGCTGCTGCTGGTGGCCTATGGGGCGATCGGCGTCGCCGGCGTCCTCGCCTGGGCGGACCGGCGCCGCGAAATGATGTTCGCCTCTCACTGGTACGCGGTGGCGGCCCTGTTTCTCTTCCCCTGGCTCTTCTCCGCCGCGCAGGTGATGCTCGTCTGGGCCCCCGTGCGGGGCACCTTGCAGGCCGTCGTGGGCGGCTGGTTCGCGCAGGGCCTGTGGACCCTCTGGATCGCCCCGCTGGCGCTCGCGGGCGCCTATTACGTGGCCCCCCGGGCTTCCGGCAAACTGATGCCGGCATATGACAGCTCGGCGCTCGGATTTTGGGCGCTCCTCTTCCTTGGCGGCTGGACCGGCGGGCGGCATTTGATCGGCGGCCCCGTGCCGGCCTGGATCTCGACGATCGCAATCGTGACCACGGTGATGCTCCTTTTTCACTATATCGTGGTCTTTCTGAACCTGCGGGTCGCCTACGGCGCCGGCGGGACCGCGCTAAAATTCATCGGCTTCGGCCTCGCCGCGTATGTCGCCGGCGGCTTCATCGATGCGCTCACTTCGGTCCGGGCGGTGGCCGAGGTCACCCAGTTTACCTTTTTCGACGCGGCCCAGCACCAGCTCGCGGTTTATGGCGGGGCTTCCATGCTGCTCATCGGCGCCCTTTACTTTGCGCTGCCCCGCATCACCGGAAAGCCCTGGGCCTCCGCCGGCCTGATCCGCGGCCACTGGGCCCTGACGGTCATCGGCCTCGTGCTCCTCGTCATCGCGCTCGCGGGCGCCGGCTGGGTGCAGGGCACCGACCTCAATAATGCCGCCGTTTCCTTCGCCGAGATCGCCGACCACACGCGCCCGTGGCTCCTCGCCGCGACGGCCGCGCAGGCAATCCTGCTGCTCGCCAGCTTTTTGCTCACGGTGAACTTCATCCGTTCGGCGATGCCCGAGTGCCCGTGGGGGAGGGAGGCCTCGTGAAGAACGGCCCGCTGCTTTTCCTCGGTCTTTTCGCCGCCCTGGGCCTCGCCTGGGCCGGAATTGTCCTCGGCGCCAATGCGCAGCTCTCGGGGCTCGTCCCGTACTACGACACGGGCGATAGCCAGGCGTATCCCTTGGGGATGCCCGGCCAGGCCGCCCACGGCCAATTGGTCTACCGGGGCCTGGAGTGCGCCGCCTGCCACAGCCAGGCCGTGCGCCGGCCCGGGTTTGGCGCCGATCAGGCCCGCGGCTGGGGCGAACGCCAGAGCGTCGCCCGCGATTATATTTATCAGCCGGCCGTCCAGCTGGGCGAATTCCGGATCGGGCCCGACCTCGCGAACCTGGGCGGCCGCAAGCCGTCCGCCCCGGACGCCTCCGATCTTTACGAATTGCTCTACACCGGCCGCGGCGCGATGCCGGCGTACACTTTCCTTTTCGAGGACCGCAAGGTGCTGGGCCAGGCCTCCGCGCTTGCGCTCTCCCTCACCGGCCATTTCCGGCCGGCCGCCGGCCATGAAATCGTGCCCACCCGGGACGCCCAGGCCCTGGTTGCCTATTTGCTCAGCTTGAACTCCGAGTACGTCTATCCCGAGGCGCGCCCCGCCCCGCCGCCGGCCGCCGAAAAAACAGGGGAGGCCAAGAAATGAGCTCCTCACCTTCGGATCCCCGCCTGGACCCGGCGAAGTTGACCGACGAGGCGATGCTGGTCGCGCACGAGCGGGTGCTCGGGCCGCAGCCCGACGAGCGCGCGCATTACCGGCTCCGGCCGCTGATCCTGCTCTTTGTCGCCTCCGGCTGCATCCTCTTCGCGGCGACCTACCTCAATCGCTATTCGGGGCACTTCAACCCGTCGATCTATGACGAGAATCTGGTGCCCTCCTCGGGCGCGGCCGCGATCGTCCCGGTGGACCCGGTCGTGATGGGCAAGAAGCTCTTTAATTCGGCGGGAGCGTGCTTCACCTGCCACCAGCCGACCGGCATGGGCGTTCCGAGCGTCTATCCGCCACTGGCCGGTTCTGAGTGGGCCAATGGGCCGGCCGAGCGCGTGATCCGCATCGTTTTGTACGGGCTCCAGGGTCCGGTCAGCGTCGAGGGCAAGACCTTCAACGCGGCGGCCATGCCGTCCTTCGGCACCGCGGGCTTCAATTGGAGCGACGACAAGCTCGCGGCCGTGCTGACCTACGTGCGTCAGGAATGGGGCAACAAGGCGCCAGCGGTCACTGCCGACGACATCGCGGCAGTGCGCAAGGCGGTCGGCGACCGGAAGGCGTGGTCGGCGGACGAGCTGATGCAGGTTAAATGACCCAAGCGAACTGAGCTGCGGGGCGCCTGGGAAGATGGGATGGCGGACCGGCGGGCGGGATCGTTTCCGAGCCGGGAGGGACTCCTCTCCGGCCGCCTTTCATCCGAGCATACGGTCGGCCTCCGAGGAGTCCCTCCCGGCTCGAAAACGCCCCGGCTGGCGCGTTGAGCATAACTGTTTACTCCGATGGCTTTGGCGCCCTTCTCAAAGGCGGTCATTGACGAGCCAAAAGTCTGCAGCGCTCGCAGGATTTCGCCGCTTGCCGATTTGAGTCAATTATGACATCCCTCGGATATGAGCGCCCCGGAAAATGTTCGGCGGAATCAGCGCCAACGAGGAATTCTCGCGTTAACCCCGCTGACTTTTATTGTGCTCGTGCTGGTTTTCACCGGCGATAAAACCGGCCCGTACCACGGCGAAATCAGGTCGGCTCTGGTTGTCGCCGGCTCACTCGGGCTGGCGTTGGCGTGGTTTTTCATGCTCTGGGGGACGAGGACAAGTTCGAAGGGTTAGAGTCATCGGTTTGGGTTTTTGAGTGGGATGGGTCGCGTTTGATTCGGCTCAGGCGCCCAAGCGCCGGTCGGTGGCTAGGTAGTTCTGCACGTAGTCGCAGACGGCGTCGGGCAGGGGGGTCACCCGCCTCTCGTAGCCGGTGAGGCGCAGCTTGGTGATGTCGGCCTGCGTGAAGTACTGGTACTTGCCGCGCAGGATTTCGGGCATGTCGATGAATTCGATCACCGGCGTCTTGCCCAATGCGGCAAAAATCGCGTTCGTCAGCGTGAGCCAAGTGTTGGCTTCGCCGGAGCCCAGATTGTAGAGACCGCCGGCCATCGAGGCGCCTTCAGCGAAGTGGAGGGTCATCTCGATCGCGTCTTTCACGTACAGAAAATCGCGCTGCTGCTCCCCGTCCTTAAAATCCGGCCGGTGACTCTTGAAGAGCTTCACTTGGCCCGTGGCCAGAATCTGCTGGTAGGCCTTGTGCACGAGGGAGCGCATGTCCCCCTTGTGGTCCTCGTTCGGGCCAAAGACGTTGAAATACTTGAGCCCCACGATCGAAGTCAGCCACCCCTCGCGCTGCGCGAATTGGTCGAAGAGCTGCTTGGAATACCCATACGGGTTGAGCGGGCGCAGCCGGCCCAAATCGTCGTCCCGATCCGACATGCCTTGCTCGCCATCGCCATAGGTCGCCGCCGACGAGGCGTAGATGAAACGCGTGCCGGCCGCCAGGGCCCAGGCCGCCAGTTCCTTCGTGACCGCGGTGTTGTTGTCGGCGAGGTAGGCGACATCCATTTCCGTCGTCGCCGAACAAGCGCCCAAGTGGAAGGCCGCGCTGAAGCGCCCAAATGCGTCGGCCTTCGCGGCGATCCGCGAGCGGAATTCTCCGGCATCGACGTAGTCGCTAAACCGCAGGGGCACCAGGTTGCGCCACTTCTCGTCCTTGCCCAAAAAATCGGTGACCACGATGTCGCGGTGGCCGCGCTGATTGAGCGCCCAGACGAGCGCGCTGCCGATGAAGCCGGCGCCGCCGGTGACGAGGATCCGGCCGGAGAGGGGGCTGGGTTTGCTCATTTATGCGTCCCGCGAAAGTTCTTCGGCCCGGGCCTTGGCCGCGAGCACCGTTTCCTCAATGATCCCCCGGAAATCCCTCGCCGCCAGCCGCTGCAGGCCGGCGAAGGTGGTGCCATTGGGCGAGGTCACCTGGTCCCGGAGTTTCTCCGGGCTGGCCTGCCGCCGCGCCAAGAGCCGGGAGGCGCCCAACAGGGTTTCGATCGCCAACTGCTCGGCGACCGCGGCTTCCAGGCCGGCCGCGATCCCGGCCTCGCGCAGCGCGGCCGCGAATTCGAATACGTACGCCGGGCCGCTGCCGCTGACGCCGGTCAGGGCGTCCATTTGCGCTTCCGGAATCTCGACGCTTTGGCCCATGGCTCCGAGGAGCGCCGCCACGATCGCGCGGTCGGCCGGCCCAAGCGGGGCGGCGGCGCACCAGCCGGTGATGCCGGCGCCGATCTGGCTCGGCGTGTTGGGCATCGTGCGGACGATATTGCGGGCTTGCGGAAAGACCGCGCCCAAGCGGCCGAGCCGCTTGCCCGCGAGGACCGAGATCACGAGTTTTCCCGCGGTCAGTGCGGCCAGCTGCGGATCGGCCCCGGCCAAGTGCTGCGGCTTGAAAGCGACGACCAGGGCGTCGGCGCCCGCCAGCAGATCCTTCGGCGTGGCGGCCAGCCGAATGCCGGTCTTCGCCGCGAGCGCGGCCGCGGTGCGGCCCGAAGCGCTCAGGCAGGCCAAATCGGCCGGCGCGGCGGCGCCTTGGGCGAGGAGCCCCTCCACCATTGCGGCGGCCATGTTGCCCGCCCCCAGGAAAGCGATCTTTGGCATGCGGCGGGCGCTCAAAGCGGCAGGCTGCGGGCGTACGCTTCGGCCTCCGGATCGTCCGGCGCCGGCTCCTTGCGCAGCACCGGGTGCAGGAGGAGCGTGCTCGCGCCGCCGCCCGGCCGGTCCACCACCGTCACCTCGCCGCCCAAATTGCGGATCGCATGCCGCGCGACCGTGAGGCCCATGCCGACCCCGACCGTATTCTTGGAGCTGATGAAGGGCTCGAACAGCTGGTCCCGTAGCTCCGGGTCGATGCCCCGCCCCTGGTCGTCGATGCGGATTTCGGCGTATTGGCCGTCGGCCGCGCGGTCGATCAGGCGGGTGTGGATGGTGATCGGCCGCGGCTCCCCCGGCGCGGCGTCATAGGCCTCCCAGGCGTTGATCAGGATCTTGGAGAGCATCTCCTCGAGCAGCTCGGTGTTGGTCTCGAGTTCGAGATCCGGCAGCGTGTTCTCGATCAGGACCGGGGAGGTGAGGCGAAAATCATGGTGGAAGCGGGCGACCCCGCCGCTCAGCAGGTCCTGCAGGCGCGCCTTGGCGAGCGGCGGCTGGGCCTTGACGACGAGCGAACCCAGCTGGCGGATGATGCTGACGATGCGCTGCAGGGCGGTGTCGATCTGCGCCACGCAATTGCGCACCTGCTCGGGTTTGTCGCCCGAGACCTTGATCAGGTCGAGGTAGCCGATCGCCACTCCGAGCAGATTGTTGAGATTGTGCGAGATGCCCTGGGTGACGGCGCCGATCGTCGCCGCGCGGCGGGCCTCCTCGAGGCGCCGCTGCAGGTCCACCATCTCCCGGTTGATCGCGACGAAGCGCAGCTGCGTCTGCACGCGGGCCAGGGTTTCGTCGAGGTCGATCGGCTTGGTGATGTAGTCCACGGCGCCGACGCCCAAGCCCTCCAGCTTGCTCTCCTTGGTCGTCCGGGCGGTGATGAAGATCACGGGGATGGGGCGGGTTTCCTCGTCCGCCTGCAGGCGCTGGCAGACCTCGATCCCATCCATGTCCGGCATCATGACGTCCAGGAGCACCAAATCCGGCCGCTCCTGCTTGATCTTCTCCAGACCGTCCCGGCCGTTATAGGCGGCCACCACTTGGATCCCCTCCCGCTCCAGCTTCCGCTTTAGCAGCTGAACATTGATCGGTTGGTCATCGATGACCAGGATTTTGGGGGCAGCCATGGAGGGTGACTGCCAGCAGCTTGGCGGGCCGCCGGGACCGACGCAAGAAGCGAGCGGCAGGCGCCTGGCACTATCCGGCGGCTTCCGCCCGCTGGCGGCACGCTTTCACCGTATTGCGCATCAGCAGGGCGACCGTCATCGGGCCGACGCCGCCGGGCACGGGCGTGATTTTTGCGGCCAGCGGACTGACCGAAGGAAAATGGACGTCTCCGGTCAGCCGGTAGCCGTTTTTGCGCGTGGCATCGGGCACGCGGTTGATCCCGACGTCGATGACGACGACCCCCGGCTTCACCATGTCGCCGGTCACAAATTCCGGGCGGCCGATGGCCGCGATCAGCACATCGGCCTGGCGGGTGAAGGAGGCCAAGTCTCGGGTGCCGGAGTGGCAGAGCGTGACCGTCGCGTTGGCGCCGGCTTTCTTTTGCAGCGCGAGGAGCGCCGCCGGCTTGCCCACGAGGAGCGAGCGGCCGAGGACGACCACATGGCGGCCGGCCAGATCGACGCCGCTGCGGCCCAGCAGTTCCATGATTCCGGCCGGAGTGCACGAGACAAACCCGCTGTCATCATCCTGCGCGAGCTTGCCCAGGTTTAAAGGATGCAGGCCGTCCACGTCCTTCTCCGGCGCAATCCGCCGGAAGATCCGGTGCTCATCGAGCGGCTTCGGCAGCGGCGACTGCACGAGGATGCCGTCGACCGCCGGATCGGCGTTGAGCTGGTCGACGATGCGCTCCAGTTCGGCCTGGCTGATCGTGACCGGCGGGAGAATCAGGCGGCCGGCAATGCCGATCGTGGCCGCCGTCTGCTCCTTTTTGCTGACATAGGAGACCGAGGCCGGATCGTCGCCGACCCGGACCAGGGCCAGGCAGGGCTTGCGGCCGGGCAGCGCCGCGACCTCGGCCTTCAGTTCGGCGATCAGCGCCGCCGCGATTTGGTTGCCGTCGATTAATTCCATAAAAAAAAGGCGCGCCCGGCCGCGCCCTCTCGGGGCCGCCGCGCCGAGGGTTACCTCAGTTCGAGGTTCTCGGCCGCGATCACGAGGCCCTTGCCCTCCGGGAGCGCGCGCACGACACCCGACACCTGGACATCGTGGTTGATGTACTGCGCCATTTGCTCGGTCAGCAGGAGCTTGGTCACGTCGACATAGGCGATGCGGTCGCCATTGGCGTCATCGATCTGCCAGTCGAACGGCGCCCGGGCGCCCAGGAGGTGATGGGAGGAGACGAGTTTGCCCTCGAGGAGCCGGGGCAGGGAATTGTCGCTCAGCGCCGAGGAGTCGGCGGCGTGTCCCGGCCCGTTGTCGACCGGCAGCGGGGCGGCGGAGGCGAGCGGCGCCAGGGGCGCGCCCGTGTCCGGGCTGCCCAGGGGAGCAGCGGGGACGGCCGGCGACGGGTCGACCGAGATGTAGCCGGTCAGCGTCTTGTCGAGGCGCACCTGGGTCCATTTCCCGCGCAGGCCGGTGATCGAAACTTTGTCGCCCTTTTCGGCGACAGCGAGAATCGGCGCGCCATCCTCGGGCTGCCGGTAGAGGTTCGCCCCCGTCTGGACGTCGAGGCTCTTTGTCAGGTCCCCATTTTTGACATACGCCATATACGGCCCGGGCATCGCGACGGCGATCCAGCCATCCGGCGCGACCTGGCCGGCGAGCAACGGCTCGGTTCCGGCCTTCAGGTAGCCGAAAACCGGCGCGCCCGCCTCGGGGCGCGTTTGCACCGCGGTGGTCGCGGGGAGGGGGGCGGCGGCGGCCCCGGCCGCCGCCAGCAAGGCGAGGGCGAAAACCGGGCGCAGGAGGAAGGAGCGGGCGTGGTTCATGGGGAATCAGCAATGGCGACGAGATCGGCCCGGGGCGTGCCGGGCGTGTGAAAGAGTTGGGCGATCTCCTTGGTAGAAAGTTGTCGGCCATCGCGCAACGGGATTCCCTGCAGGCGCAGCGAGCCAATCTGGTAGCGCTTTAGGCGCTTCACATCATACCCCAAGGCGGTGAAAAGGGTGCGGATTTCCCGCTTCTTGCCGTGATGCATGTGGACGTCGAGGTCGCGCGATTCGCGGCTCGGGCTCGGGTTGACCAGGGCGGCGCGCTCGACCTTGAGGCGTTCGCCCTCGAAAACGATGCCGCGGACGAGGAGGCGCAGGCGGGCCGCCGGGTAGGGCTCCTTCAGGGCCACGTAGTAGCGCTTCACCACGTGATTGGACGGGTGCATCAGGCGGTTCGCCAGCTCGCCGTCGGTCGTCAAGATGACCAGGCCCTCGCTGTCCTTGTCCAGGCGGCCTGCGCAAAAGAACCGGAATTTGGACAGCTCCTTCGGCAGCAGGGAAAATACCGTCTCGTCGTTGTGGGGATCCTCGTTGGAGCAGATCAGCCCCGGCGGCTTATGCACGGCCACGGTCATGAGCGGCTGGGCAATCGGGCGCACGGATTTCCCGCTGGCGGTCACCTTGTCGACGCCCGGGGTGATTTTCTGCCCCAGGGTGGCCTGCTGGCCGTTCACCCACACTTCCCCCTGGGCGATCAGCGCCTCGGCCGCGCGGCGCGAGCAGATCCCGGCGTCGGCCAGGTATTTTTGCAGGCGCAGGGGGGAGTCGGGCGGCGAGTCGGGCACAGCGGGAAGGCGTTTGATCCCGGCAGCCTACACCGGCCGGGGAGCGGTTGACACCTGTTTTTTTCGCCGTTTCCTGGGGCCGTCAATGTCCGCTTCCGCCGCTCCCTCCATTTTCTCCAAAGACCATCCCTTTCCCGCGCGGCTCACCGAATCCCGGCTGCTCAATCATCCGGGCACGGCGAAGGAAACCCGGCATTTTATCGTGAATCTGGCCGGGAGCGGCCTGCATTATAAAGCCGGCGATTCGCTCGGAGTCTTTCCCTCGAACCGCCCCGCCGACGTGGCGGAGATTCTGGCCTTAGTGGGGGCGGGCGGGCAGGAACCCGTGCAATTGCCCAGGGCGCCGACGCCGGTCCCGCTGCGCGAGGCCCTGACCGACCGCCTGGCGCTGAGCGCGCCTACGCGCAAGATCGTCGAGACGCTGGCCGTCAAGGCCGGCGCCGCCGACGAGCAGGCCCGCCTGGAAGGCCTATTGATACCGGAATCGAAAGACCTCCTCGCCGGCTACCTGGCGGAGCGGGAATTTGGGGACCTCCTGGCGGAATACCCCAGCGCCCGGCTCACGCCGCAGGAACTGGTCGATCACCTGCGCCGCCTCATGCCCCGGCTGTACTCGATCGCCTCCTCGCCGCGGGTGCATCCGGCGGAGGTCCACCTGACGGTGGCGGTCGTGCGTTACCGGACCAATGGGCGGGAGCGGGCCGGAGTCTGCTCGAGCTTCCTGGCCGACCGGGTGCAGGTCGGAGCGACGCCCGTCCCGGTGTTCGTGGCGCCATCCCATTTTGGCCCGCCGGAGGACCTGAGCCGGGACGCGATCATGGTGGGACCGGGAACCGGCATCGCGCCGTTCCGGGCCTTCGTGCAGGACCGGGCGGCGGCGGGGGCCGCCGGCCGCAATTGGATCTTTTTTGGCGAGCAGCACCGCGGCACGGACTTTCTTTATGCTGAGGAGTGGGAGGCCGCGCTGGCCCGCGGCCACCTCGCCCGCATCGACACCGCTTTCTCGCGCGATCAGCTGCACAAGGTCTACGTGCAGGACCGCCTGCGGGAGCGGGCGGCCGAAGTGTGGTCCTGGATCCAGGGGGGGGCCCATTTTTACGTCTGCGGCGACGCCAAGCGGATGGCGAAGGATGTGGACACGGCCTTGCATGATATCATCGCCGAGCAGGGCCGCATGGCGCCGGCGGAGGCCGCCGAGCTGGTCAAGCGCCTGAAAAAGGAGAAACGCTACCAGCGCGACGTGTATTGACGCCCCCTAGGCCGCCCCCATTTTTCCCTCATGCTTACCTACACCTCTCGCACCGCCCTGGTGACCGGCGCTGGCCGCGGCATCGGCAAGGCGATCGCCGAAACCCTCGCGCGCCAGGGCGTGACGGTGATCTGCGTCTCCAAATCGGCGGATTCCTGCGGGGCGACCGCCGCCGCGATCGGGGCGGCCGGCGGCCGGGCCAAGGCGCTCGCCGTCGACGTCGCCGATGGCGCCGCGGTCGCCGCGGCCTCGGCGGCGCTCCTGGCGGAGTTTCCGGTCATCGACATCCTGGTGAACAATGCCGGGATCACCCGCGACGGCCTTTTGTTCCGGATGAGCGAGACCGATTGGAACGACGTGCTGGCGACCAATCTCACCAGCTGCTTTCACTGGACCAAGCACCTCGCCCGGCCGATGACCCGGGCGCGCTGGGGCCGGATCATCAACATCGCCTCGGTCAGCGGCATCATGGGCAACGCCGGCCAGGCCAATTATTCGGCGGCGAAGGCCGGGATGATCGGGCTGACCAAGACTCTGGCCCGGGAATTTGCCTCCCGGAGCGTCACCGTCAATGCGGTCGCCCCCGGTTTCATCAAGACCGACATGACCACCGAGTTCGTGAACAACCCGGAGGCATCGGCTAAGATATTGGAGGCGGTGCCCCTTAAGCGCTTCGGCGACGCCGCCGACATCGCCACGATGGTCGCTTTCCTCGCTTCCGAACAAGCTGGGTACATTACCGGTCAAGTTTTTACGGTTGACGGCGGCATGGCGATGTGAAGCCTCCGAGCAACCCACTCTCCCTAAAAATGGCCGACCAAAAAACGATAGAACAACGAGTCAAGGAGATCATCGTTAACCAGCTAAACGTTAATGAAGAGCAAATCACGCCCACCGCGTCCTTTCTCGATGATCTCGGCGCTGATTCCCTCGACACGGTCGAGCTGATCATGGCCTTTGAGGAGGAGTTCAAGGACGAGATCAAGGGCGAGATTCCCGAGTCGGATGCCGAAAAGCTCCAGACGGTCGGCCAGGTCGTCGACTATATCAAGGCGAAGGCGGGTCAATCCTAAGCCTGGATCCGGCAAAACCGTTGCGACGTTCTGCCTCTTTTCCGTCCGCGGAAACAGCTGGCAGGACGTCTTTTTTTTGCCTCGGCGCCAGTTGAACCGCCGTTCCGATGGACGCTCTTTCCGCTGGTGATCGGGTGGTGGTGACGGGGCTGGGCGTCGTCACCTCCCTCGGCCACGAGGTCGATTCGTTTTGGGCGAGCCTGCTCGCCGGGCGTTCGGGCGTCGGCCGGGTCACCCACTTCGACCCGGCGAATTTCGCCTGCCAGATCGGCGCGGAGGTCCGCGATTGGGATCCGGTTGCATTCTGGGACGCGAAGGAGGTGCGCCGCAACGATCGGTACACCCACTTTGGTTTCGTCGCCGCGCGCCAGGCGGTGGCCGATTCGGGCCTCGACCTGGCCCGGGAGGACGGCGACCGCGTCGGGGTCATCATCGGCTCGGGCATCGGCGGCATGGCGACCTACGAGCAGCAATTGCGCGTCCTCGCCGAGCGCGGGCCGCGCAAGGTTTCGCCCTTCACGATTCCGGCCCTGATCGTCAACATGTGCTCGGGCCTGGTCGCGATCGAGTACGGCGCCCGCGGCCCGAATTTCGGGGTGGTCTCCGCCTGCGCGACCGGCACCCACGCGTTGGGCGAAGCGGCCCACGCGATCCGCCGCGGCGAGGCCGACATCATGATCGCCGGCGGCAGCGAGGCGGCGATCACGCCCTTTGCCTACGCGAGCTTCTGCGCGATGAAGGCGATGAGCACCCGCAACGACGCCCCGGAACGGGCGAGCCGGCCGTTTGACCGTGGGCGCGACGGCTTTGTGATGGGCGAGGGGGCGGGGGTGCTGATTCTCGAATCCTTGGCGCATGCCCGGGCGCGCGGGGCCCGCATCTACTGCGAACTGGCGGGCTATGCCGCCACGTGTGACGCGTTCCACATCACCCAGCCCGATCCGGAGGGCAAGGGCCTGTCCCTGGCCATGCGCCGGGCGATGGCGAGCGGCGGGGTGGGGCCGGCCGACATCGACTACATCAACGCGCACGGTACGTCCACCCCCTACAACGATCACTATGAGACGCTCGCCATCAAGAAGGTCTTCGGGGCCGACGCCCGGCGGGTGGCGATCAGTTCGACCAAGTCCATGACCGGGCACCTCCTGGGCGCGGCGGGCGGCATCGAGTCGGTGATCGCGGTGAAAACGATCCAGACTGGGCGCATCGCCCCGACCATCAATCTCGAGGACGCGGACCCGGACTGCGACCTGGATTACACCCCCAACACGGCCCGCGAACGGCCCGTGCGGACCGTCCTCAGCAACAACTTGGGCTTCGGCGGCCAGAATGCGGCCGTCGTCTATAAAGCCCTCTAAATCAGGCTTTTTGGACGAGCCCGGCCTTGAGCGCCTTCACGGACACCCAAACGCGCTTCGTGCCGCCATTGGGCAGCACGATTTTAACGCGCTGCAGATTGGGCCGGAACTTGCGGCGGGTGATGCTCGTCACGTGCGTGCCGATGCCCCCGCTCTTCTTGCTCTGACCCTTGCGATTGATGATGTTGCCCTTGACGGGGCGACGACCGGTGATTGCACAGATTCTGGCCATGGTGGTCTTCGATTTGGTTAAAGGTTGACGATAAAAGTCGGACGGGCCGTCAGGCAAGGGAAAAGAGGGGATTCCGGTCGCCTCCTGACTTGCCGATGGGATGCATCTCCGGGCGCCCTTTGTCCGAGCACCGGTTCGCCCTCCGACGCCTCCCATCGGCAAATGAGGACGCGACCGAATTTCCTTCTTATAGCCGGGTGGCGGCCAGCACCTGAAACTTGGTGCCCAAATGGTCCGGATGCAGGAGTTGGGCGAGCGCGCGCTTGCGCGGGCTGAAGCGCCCGGCCTCGGCGGCGGTGGCCGCCGCGAGGTACGCGCCCGCGTGATGGACAAAGAAGGCCTCCTGGGATTGCACCGCCGCGGCGGCGAAGCCTTGGCTCGTCACGGCCTTGGCCAGCCAATCCCAGCACACGTGACAGGTGAGGTCCTGTTCGCCCGGATGCGCGAGGAGATCGGAGGACTGCCGGTGGCGGCGGTAGGCCCGGGCGGTGCCTTCGGGCAGTTCTTCGGCGAGTTCGCGCCAGGTTTTCCCGTAGTCGCAGGCGAGGAAGAGCCCAGTCCAGCCCGGCGCGGCGAGGGCGCGGGCCAGTTCGGCCGCCGCGAGCGGCGCGTCCAGGACATAGCCCTCGGGCGCGCTTGTCGGCAGAGCGGGAAAGTCGGCGGCGCCTAATTCGGTTTCGGCGAGCCGCCCCCCGGCCAGGCGCACGCCGATTTCCCGCCAGGCTCCCCGGCGAAAGACGAAGCGGCGAAACGGCTGCGCGTCGAAGAGCTCGTTGCAGAACACGACGCAGGGACCGCGCAGTTCGGGCGCTTGCCCGAGCCGCACGGCGCGCACGCCGGCAAATTCATGGCGCACGCCCTCCAGGACCCCGCCCCGGGTTTCGGCCCCGATCTCGACAAAGGTGAACTGCGCCGGCGGCCGGGCGCCGAGGAGCGTCGCCGCCGCCGCCGCGATCAATTCCCCAAACACCGGTCCGGAGGTCGCCGCCGTGAAAAAATCCGTGCCGGGCGCATAGCCCACGCGCTCCCGGTCCGAGCGGTAGTAGCCGGCGGCCGGATCGTAGAGCGCCACGTCTACGAAGGCATCGAAGCGCAGCGTCCCGGCGCTTCCGGCCCGCCGCTGGAAGGCGGCGGCAAAGGCGGCGGAGCCGGGCTCCCGCCCAGGTAGTGCTGACGATCCCATTTACAAAACCCACCCGATGGCCACAGTCTTCCTCATGCGCAAATCCATTCTCACCGCCGCCGCCGGCGTGGCGATCGGCGCCGGAGTCCCGGCCCTGATCGTGCCGCTGGGCTCGGTTTTCGGCCTTTGGCCCAACCGAGACCTCAACCACGCATCGGCCTACATCCACGATGTGCTGGAACTGGTGAACGAAAATTACGTGGACGCCAAGAGCGCGGACTACATCGATCTCACCCATTCGGCCCTCCACGGCATGGTGGAATCGCTGGATCCGCACTCGGAGTTCATGGAGTCGAAGGACAACCAGGAATTGGAGGAGGACCTGAGCGGCGAGTTCGGCGGGATCGGCGTGCAGGTGGAGGTGCGCGGGGGCAAGATCGTGGTGATCGAGCCCATGCCCGGCACCCCGGGCGACCGCGCGGGCATCCGCCGCGGGGATGAAATCATGAGCATCGACGGCCAATCGGTGGTCGGTTCGGCGAGCCAGGACGACATCGTCAATCAGCTGCGCGGCCGTCCGAAGACCGCCGTGAGGCTGAGCCTCCTGCGGCCGGCCACCGGCAGGCAGTTTACGCTCACCCTCAACCGCGAAATCATCAAAGTGGACAGCGTGACGGGCGTCCGGGTCCTGGATGAGGACGTGGGCTATATTCTGCTCACCGAGTTTTCCGAGCACACCGGCGAGCAATTTGCCGATGCGGTCGATGGGCTGCTGAAGAAGAACATCAACAGCCTGATCATCGACCTGCGGAACAATCCGGGCGGCCTCTTGGATGCGGCGGTCGAGGTGGCCGAGCCGTTCTTCCGCAAGGGGGAACTGATCGTGTACACCCAGGGCCGCAAACCCGGCGACCGCGAAGACTTTCGGGCCGAGGCCGAGGGCGACCCGCTCCAGATTCCGATCGCCATCCTGATCAACGAGGACACGGCCAGCGCGGCGGAGATTGTCACCGGCGCCCTGAAAGACACCGGCCGAGCGGTGATCGTCGGGGAGCGCTCCTTCGGCAAAGGGTCGGTGCAGTCGATCTTCAGCCTGAAAAACGGCGAGGGCCTGCGCCTCACCACGGCCAAGTACTATACCCCGAGCGGCATCAGCATTAACCAAAAGGGCATCGAGCCCCAGGTCGCCGTCGTGATGACGGACGCCGAGGACGACAAATTGCGCCAGCAGGTGGCCCGCCCGGACCTGGCCGACCCGAAGGAATTCAAGGAGCGGTTTGGCTTCGCGCCGATCGAGGACCGCCAGCTGCGCGCCGCCGTGGACGTCCTGAAGGGCGTCGAACTGCTCGAGGAGCAGGCGAGCCCGGCCCCCCTTCCGGCGGCCGGGGCAGCGGCGAAGCACGCGAGCGCCCGGCCCGCCGAACCGGGCGTGCACCGCCTGTCGGGCCGGCCTCCCCGGTCGGTCGGATGAGCGCCCCGGAGCTCATCCTGGCCCTGGAGAGCTCCTGCGACGAGACGGCGGCGGCCGTCTTCGACCCCGCGCGCGGGCTCGCCGGCGAGTGGATCCACAGCCAGATGGTGCTGCACGAGCGGCACGGCGGGGTGGTGCCCGAATTGGCCGCCCGGGAACACCTGCGCCAATTGGGGCCGTTGATCGAACGGGCCCGCCGGGCCGCGGCCGGGCCCCTGGGGGCCGTGGCGGTCACCTATGGGCCGGGGCTGGCCCCCTGCCTCGCCTTGGGCGTGGCGGCGGCCAAGGCGCTCGCGGCGGCGTGCGGCGCCCCCTTGGTCGGAGTCAACCACCTGCGGGGCCACGTGTGGTCGCCCTTCATCCCCGTGCACGCGGCCCATCCCGCCTCATTTTCCGCGCGACGGGATGCCCTCCTGCCGCACCTGGCCCTGGTGGTTTCCGGGGGGCACACGCTGCTGGCCCAGGCCGAGCCGAGCCTCAAGCTGAGTCTGCTGTCGACCACCCGCGACGACGCGGCGGGCGAAGCCCTCGACAAAGGGGCGAAGCTGCTGGGCCTGGGCTACCCGGGCGGCCCGCTGGTGGAGCGGAGCGCCGCCGGCGGCCGGCCGGACGCGTTCGATTTTCCGCGGGGCATTGGCCGCAAGGACGATCTGGGCTTCAGCTTTTCGGGCCTGAAGACCAGCCTGCGCTATCGCCTGGAGAAAATGCCGACCTCGGAGATCGAGGCGCGGACGGCCGACTTGTGCGCCAGCTACCAGGAGGCGGTCGTCGACGCCCTGAGCCGCAAAGTGCGCGCGGCGCTGGCCGGCGTTCGGTTCCGGAGCCTGGGGCTGTCCGGCGGGGTGGCCAACAACCGCCGCCTGCGCGAGGCGCTGGCGGCCGAGGCGGCGCGGGCGCAGGTGCCCTTTCTGCCGGCGCAGCCCGAGCACACGGGCGACAATGCGGGCATGATCGCCTTTGCGGCCTGGGCCGATCCGGACGGGGTGGACCGCCGCGGGACGGGCCTGCGCATCGAGCCGAGTCTGGGGCTATAAAGGGCTACGTGTAATCCCGGCGCAGGTTGCTTGGGAGAATCCCGAGCTCCTCGCGGTACTTGGCGACGGTGCGCCGCGCAATTGTGATGCCCTTGGCCAGCAATTGGCCGACGATGTCCTGATCGCTCAGGGGACCGGCCTTGTCCTCGTTGGCGACCAGGTCGGCGATCATCTCCTTGACGCTGGTGTTGGAGACCGAGGCGCCGCTTTCGTTCTGATAGCCGGGGGTGAAGAAGTACTTGAATTCAAAGACGCCGTGCGGGGTCTTGATGTACTTGTTGGCGATCGCCCGGCTGACCGTGGTCTCGTGCACGCCGACGATGTCGGCGATGCGCGTCATCGTAAGCGGCTTCAACTGCGCGATGCCGTTTTCGAAAAACTGATTCTGGGCGGTCAGGATCTCGCGGGTGATCCGCTCGATGGTGCGCTGGCGCTGCTCGATCGAGTCGATCAGGAATTTTCCGGAGCGCATGCGCTCGCGCAGGTAGTCCCGCTCGGGCTTCGCCAGGGCGCCCTTGGCGATCATCTCCCGGTAGGTGTTCGAAATCCGCAGCCGCGGGATATAGTCGTTGTTGAGGATGATTTTCCACTCGCCGCCATCCTTTTCGACCGTGACATCGGGCACGACCACCCGGTTGTTGTCCTCGGCGAAGCGCCGTCCGGGCGCGGGGTCCAGCCGGCCGATCTCCTCGATCGCGGCCTGGACGTCGTCGGCGGGGGCGCCGAGCTTGCGGGCGATCTCGGGGATCCGCCGGCGGGTCAGCAGTTCGAAGTGATCGCGCACCACCCGGGCCGGCAGCGACTCGCCGCGGCCCTGCGCGGACAATTGGGCGAGCAGGCATTCGGGCAGCGTCTGGGCCCCAATGCCGGCCGGATCGAAGGTTTTCAGCGTGTTCACCCCTTGCAACACCACGTCCAGGGGGAGGCCGGTCTGCAGGGCGACATCGGCCGGGCTCTGAGTCAGGAAACCGCGGTCGTCCAGGCTGCTGACCAAGTGGCGGATCGCATTGACCGTTTCCGGCGGAATTTCGGCCAGTTCGGCCTGGCGCATGAGGTGTTCCTGGAGCGAGGCCTCGGCGACCAGGGAATCAAAGAAGTGCTGCCGGCGCTCGGCATCCTCGGCCGTAAAGGTGCGCGAACCGGCCTGGCCGTCCCGCCAGTCGTCGTCAAATTTGCTCAAAATCTCAAATTCCTTGGTGAAATCCATCTCCTCCCGCTTCCCGGCCGCATCGCTGGCCCCGTCGATCGGGGCCGCGCCCTCGCCATTGTCGGCATCCGGATCCTTGTTGCCGGCGTCCGGCCCCGAGCTGTCGAGGCTCTCCCCCTCCATCGGCATCTCCTCCAGGGTGGGGTTGCTCTGCAGTTCCTCTTGAATCACCGAGCGCAAATCCAGGGCGGCCACCTGCAAAATCTTCAGCGACTGACGCAGCTGGGGCGCCAGGACCAGCGATTGGGTCTGGCGTTGATGGAGGCCCTGGTTGTAGCCCGGGCCGCTCATGCGCGCGGAAAAGTCAGGGGGGCGGCGAATGGGGAATTCATTCTGGGATGGGATGATCCAATTGGTCCGGCCCCCCGGTGGCAAGAGCGCAAAATGAGATTGGCGCGAAAAATGCTGCGTTTCAGAGTGAAACCGGGCCCCCAGGGGAAATTACGTAGCCGGGCTGGGCCGGAGATTCGCGGGGGCCGATTGACAGCCGCCAGCAGCGCTTTAGATTTTCGGCGATGATCACCCTTACGCCGCGCGCGGCGCAGCAAGTGCGCAAGATGAAGGCGGACTTGGCGACGCCGAACAAACTGCTCCGCATTTCCGTCGAAAACGGCGGCTGCTCGGGCATGCAATACGGGATGTCCTTCGACGACCGGCAGGCGGCCGACACGGCATGCGAGAGCGAAGGCGAATCGATCGTGATCGATCCCACCAGCGTGGAGCATTTGCGCGGGACGAGCATCGACTTCGACGACGGTCTCCAGGGCCACGGTTTCGAAATTCGAAATCCCAACGCCAAATCGACCTGCGGCTGCGGCAAGTCATTCGCCTGAAAGATTATCGGATCGCCTCGTGCAGGGCGACGCTCCCGGCGGAGAGTGGGGTCGCGGTCACGGCCGCAAAACCGGCGGCGCTGATTTCCGCGGCGAGGGCGCTCCGGCCGGGAAAGGCCCGAATCGAGTCATCGAGGTATTGGTAGGCCCCTTTCTCCTTGGTGACCCAGCCCCCGACGGCCGGCAGAATCCGGCGAAGGTAGAAATAGTAGGCCGGGCGCAGCCACGGCCACGGCTGGGAAAACTCCAGGACGAACAGTCGGCCCTGGGGCCGGAGCACGCGGTGAATCTCGGCCAGGGCCCGGGACCGGTCCGCCATATTGCGCAGGCCGAAGGAGATCGTGACCGCGTCGAAACTGGCATCCGGGAGGGGCAAGGCGAGGCCATCCCCGGGGGTAAATCGGACATTGCAAAATGCCCGATCACCGGCGGCGGCCCGCTTCCGTTCTGCCTCCGCCAGCATCGGCAGGCAGAAGTCCATGCCGACGATTTCCGCCGGGGCGGGGAGGGCCCGGCTGAGGGCAAAAGCCACGTCCCCGCTGCCCGTGGCCAGGTCGAGCACCCGGCTGGGCCGGGACCGGCGGACCGCCGCCACTAACCGGCGCCGCCAGCCCACGTCCTGGCCGACGCTCAGCAGCCGATTCGCCAGATCATAGCGCGCCGCGATGCGTCCGAACATGGAATTGACGGTTACGGGATCGGGATTCGTCATGAAATTGATGTAATTCCGTTATTGAAAATAATTTAAATCTACTTTTAGTTAGCGCTCGAAACCAAAGGACACCCATGTCTACGAACCTGACGAAACGGGAAATTGTGCTGGAAATCTATCGGAAGACGGGTTTTCCGCAAAAACAGATTGTCGACACTGTGCAGCAGACGCTCGACATCGTGCAAAGGGCGCTCGCCAACGGACGCAATGTTGAATTGCGAAATTTCGGAGTATTGGAGGTTCAGGTGCGCAAGCAACGCATTGGCCGCAACCCGAACAAGCCGGAAGCCGAAGTGATTATTCCGCAGCGGGCAGTAGTGAAATTCAAGTCGGGCAAAATTCTGAAGCAACAGCTGAAGAAACTCGATCTGACTCGGCTGCAAGTCTAACCGCCGGTCATTTTTTGGGTCGCACTGGGGAGAGGCCGACGACAACGTGGCCGGCTCCATGGCCGCGTTTCAGACCCTACCTGGCTTCCGCGAGTTCTATCCCGAGGACTTAGCCCGCCGCAATCATCTGTTCCGCCTGTGGCGGCAGACCGCACAGGCCTTTGGCTTCGCCGAGTACGACGCGCCCGTCCTCGAGCCGCTCGACCTGTACAGGGCCAAATCCGGTGACGAAATCGAGGGCCAACTGTTTACGTTTACCGACAAGGGCGGTCGCGAGGTGGCGCTGCGGCCGGAGATGACCCCGACGGTGTGCCGCCTGGTGGGCGAGCGGGCCGGTTCGCTCAAGCGCCCGATCAAGTGGTTCAGCATCGCCGAATTTTTTCGCTACGAGCGGATGCAAAAGGGGCGGGGCCGCAGCTTTTTCCAGTTCAACGCCGACATCTTCGGCGAGCCGGGCCCCGAGGCGGAAATCGAACTCATTGCCCTGCTCGTGCAATGCCTCTGCAGCTTCGGTCTCACGGAGAAGGATTTTTTCGTCCGGCTGAGCGACCGCAATTTGTGGTTTTTCTACTTGGAAGCGCTCGGCCTCGACGTGGCGCGCGCCCGCGCCGTGCTGTCTGCGATCGACAAATTTGAGAAGCTGGGCGACGACGCTTTTCTAAGTTACACTGAAGCGCACGGCCCGCTGGATCCGGCGATCAAGGCTCAGGTGCTCGCCTTCCTCGGGATCAAGTCTTTGGCGGAGCTGGAATCGGTCTTGGGCGAACTGACCGCGGATCCGAAATTGGCCGCGCGCCTGTCGGACTGGCGCAAACTGCTGGAGGGGCTGGACGCGATGGGTCTGGCGCGATTCGTCACGGTGGACTTGGGCGTCGTGCGCGGACTGGCTTATTACACCGGATTTGTGTTCGAGGCCTTCGACCGCCTCGGGGAATTGCGGGCGCTGGCCGGCGGGGGCCGCTACGACGATCTGGTGGCGAAGCTGGGCGGCCCGGAGCTGCCGGCCGTCGGCTTTGCCATCGGCGACATGACCTTCGCGCTTTTGCTGGAGCAGCGGGGCCTGATGCCCGCCCTGGTGCAGGCGGCGGATATCTTCTGCGTGATCGGCGGCCCGGCGGAGCGGCGCGCCGCTTTGGGCGACGTGCAGGCGCTGCGCGCCCTGGGGCACCGGGTGGACTATCCCTTCAAGGAAATCGGCTTCGGCAAGCAGTTCAAGGCGGCGGGCGAATCGGGCGCGCGCCTGGCGCTGATCTACGGCAGCGACGAACTGGCCAAGGGCGTCGTGAAAATCCGCAACCTCCTGGATCGGACCGAGCGCGACGTGCCGCGGGCCGAGGTCTTGTCGGCGGTGCAGGATTTCTGGCGCGGGGTCTGAGCGCAAATCCCCCCGGAAACCGGCGCTCGCGCCAAAAGCGTGACGCGCGCCGAAATAGGGTGCGTTTTCGCTCGGGCTAGGACTAACTGACCGGCATCAAAACAGGATCGGAGCTGTTTACAGCGACCAGACGGTTTGCGAAAGATGACCCCCGCACCAGTTGGTGGTGCGTGCTTTCGACCGGCTTGCTCCTCGGAGCGGCGCTGGCGGGAACGGCGTGGACGCTGCCCTGGGCCGTCCGGATCGTCAGCAGCGTGTTTGCCGGCTTTGTGATGATGCGCCTGTTTGTGATTTATCACGATCAGCAGCACTGCGCGATTCTCTCCCAGTCGAAAGTGGCCGAGCGGTTGATGCAGGTCTACGGCATCCTGGCGATGACGCCCAGCAGCGTGTGGCGCAGTTCGCACAATCATCACCACAAGCATAATTCCAAATTGCGCGGCTCGGATATCGGATCCTTTCCGATCATGACCAAGGAGCAGTACCGCCAGAGTTCGAGCGGGGTCCGCCGGTCTTATCTTTTCGTGCGCCACCCGCTCACCATTTTGTTCGGCTACGTTTTCATGTTTCTATTTGGGATGTGCCTGAACCCGTTCCTCCACTATCCGCGCAAGCACGGCGATTGTTTGGTGGCGATGGTGCTGCACGTGGCGATCGCCGCCGCCCTGGTGCACTTCGGCGGGTGGCCCGCGCTGCTGCTGACCCTCGTGATTCCCTTTGTGATCAGCTACGCGGTGGCGACCTACTTCTTTTACGCCCAGCATAATTTCCCCGGGGTGGAATTCAGCGACCAGGGAGGATGGACGTACGAGAAAGCGGCGATGGAATCCTCCAGCTTCATGCGCACGGGCCGGATCATGGGCTGGTTCACCGCCAACATCAGCTACCACCACATTCATCACCTGAACGCCCGGATCCCGTTCTACCGGCTGCCCGAAGTCTTGCGCAGCATCCCCGAATTGCAGCACCCCAAAGTCACCTCGCTCCACCCGGCGGATATCTGGCGCTGCCTGAAGCTCAAGGTCTGGGACGTCGAGGCGCAGCGCATGGTCGGCGTCCGCGGATTATAGTCGGTCTTTTTCGGATTTCCTCTCGTCCGCGCGAAGTCACCGGCGGCAACTCAAACTGCGACGGCCCCCCGCGGCCCCCTCCCCATGACGTTTACCGCTTCTCAAATCGCCCTGCAGATTCAGGGCGAGGTCGTCGGCGACGGCGCGGTGCAGCTGACCACCTTCGCCTCCGCCGACCGGGCGCAGCCGGGCGGGCTCACGTTTGCCGAGAAAGATTCCTACTTTGCCGCGGCGGAGGCGAGCGCCGCTTCCGCCATTCTGGTTTCCGGGCCCGGCACCTCGGCGACCAAGGTGCTGATCCGAGTGCCGAATGCCCGCGTGGCGGCGGCCAAGGTGCTGGCGATGTTTTTTCCGTCTGAACCGGTGCCTCCGGGCGTTCACCCCAGCGCCGTGATCGCCGCTTCGGCGCAAATCGATCCCACCGCGCGCGTCGGCCCCGGCTGCGTGGTCGGGGAGAGGGTGAAGATCGGGGCGCGCGGCGATCTGCGGGGCGGCAACCATGTTGGGGCCGATTGCCAGATCGGAGACGATGTTTGCCTCCATCCCCACGTGGTCCTTTATCCGCGCACGCAGATCGGTCACCGCGTCGCGATCCACGCGGGCACGGTCATCGGCTCCGATGGGTACGGTTATGTCTTCGACCAGGGACGGCACCTCAAAATGCCGCAGGTGGGCAACGTGGTCATCGGCGACGACGTCGAGATCGGAGCCAATACCGCGATCGACCGGGGCGCGCTGGGGCCGACCACGATTGGCGCGGGCACTAAAATCGACAACCTCGTGCATCTGGCGCACAATGTGAGCCTCGGGCGCCATTGCCTGATCATGGGCCAGGTGGGTTTCGCCGGCAGCACTCAGTTGGGCGACTACGGGGTGATCGCCTCGCAGTCGGGGATTTCCGGGCACTTGAAGCTCGGGCAGCAGATTGTCGTCGGCGGCAAGTCCGGGGTGATGCGGGATATTCCGGACAAGGAGACGGTCCTCGGCTTCCCCGCGGTGCCGGACATCCAGGCCAAGCGGCAATGGATCGGGATCCAGAAACTGCCGCAGATGATTCAGCAGCTCCGCGAACTGGAGAAGAAGGTGGCGGTGCTGACCGCGCAAGCGGCGGAAAAGGCGCCGCCAGTTTGAAAGTCGGTGGGGTTTGGCGCCAAGGCGGTTAAAAAGATTGACGTCGGAGTATATTATCTACTTAGTAGAGTAAATGACCGTTCAGCCGCTGGGCGAATTTGAGCAGATCGTCCTTTTAACCGTCCTCCGCCTGGGAGAGACCGCCTATGGCGCGACGATTCGCGAGGAGATCGCGGCGAAGACCGACCGCGACCCGTCGCCCGGCGCGCTTTATACCACGCTCGCCCGGCTCGAAGAGAAGGGGCTGCTCAAGTCCCGGATGGGCGACCCGACTCCCGACCGCGGCGGCCGGGCAAAACGGTTTGTGAAAGTATCCGCCAGTGGACTGGCCGCATTGGCCCGCGCGCAGCGGGCCTATCACAACCTAATGCAAGGGGTTTCGCTCCCCGGCTTCTCTTATGGATAAAAGCAAATTGGCGGAGAAAATCCTCTCGCTCGTGATGGAGCCGCTGCAGGCTGCGGCGGTGGTGGGCGATCTGCTGGAAGCCCGCCCGGCGCGATCGGCGTTGTGGTTTTGGACGAATGTCGGACAAACGTTCTGTGCGACGTTGGGGCGCAGCCTGGCGCGTCGGCCGGGATTTGTCTTGGGCGTCGCGGCCCTCACGGTATTGAGGGAGATTTACTACAGTGTACTCCTGGGGTTGGGGGCCCTGGTTGTGCTTTGCGCTTGGAATTTCATCGCCACCCCAAACGGCACTCCGATCGGCGCGCCGGCGTTTTTTTATTATGCAAACTTTGCCTGTCGTCCAATTGCCGCTTTTTTGGCGGCCCGCTGGATGGTGGGATTCTGGACAACGGGGTTCTCGAAAGGTGGCGACCTTGGTGCTTGGATGATGATGATCCTATTGCGCCCGTTGATGGCTTATTTGCTTTCGCTCGTGATCACCCGGGTCATTTGGCTTTTCTTTCACGGAGTCCAAATGCCGCCCTTCACGCTCTGGCATTGGTGGAGTGGGGAATTGTGGTTGGCCGGTTTGGTGGGTTTGGCGCTGGAACGCCGCCGGCGATATTCGGCCCTAGTGAAGAATTGAGTACAGCGGTCCGAGCGGGAGCAGTCTCGCCCGCGCCGCGGCCGCAAGCCAGCGCTGCCGGCCCGGACGCAGCAGGAATGGATGCAGCGCGCTGGCCGAGCCGAGCCGCCGGTGAAACCGCCGCCGCAGCGCCTCCGCCGTCGCCGCCGTGGCCGCCGCCCAATCCGATTGGCCGCGCGCATAGGCGAGCAACGGATCCAACGCCGCCTCCGCGCCCTGAAAAGCCATCGCCATCCCATCCCCGGTGAATGGCGCGATCATCGCGCAGGCGTCCCCAATTCGAAACCCCGTCTGGCGCCCGGCCGCCCGATCGACCACGAGCCCGGCGACCGCCGAAAACGACGCGGCATCGAGTGGAGCGGCGGCAATTCGTTCGGCGAGCGCGCCCAGACCCGCCGCCACCAAATAAGCCCGGAACAGATCGGTGCCCGTTCCCCGGGCCGGCCGCCGGTGGAAAAATCCGCACACGTTGACGCGGCCATCCTCCACGCCGGACAAGCCGACATAAGCTTCTTTGCCGAGATGCACCTCGAGGTCGGCGGCAAGGGGAAGGGCCAGCGCATGAAATTTTAGCCCGATCCACGGCGAACGTCCGGCCACCCGGCCGGTCGCAAAGACCCGGCCCACCGGCGCCGCGCGAAGGTCGGCCCGGGTGCGGACCCGCAGATTGCCGCCCGCCGCCCGAAACGAATCGGCCAGGCGCTTGTCGAGCCGGTGGCGGCTGATGCCCAGGGCGTCCGCCGGCAGGCGCTGCCTGGGTCCAGCTTGATTCTGAAAAAACCATGCCACGCTGCGGTGGCGGCAGGATCCTTCCAGCATCGGCTCCAGACCCAGGCGCCGAATCGTGGCCGGCGCCAGGCCGGAAATAAATTCCCCGCAGACCCGGTGCCGGGGATAGTCGCCGGCTTCGCAAATCGTGACCGGCACGCCCTCGCGCCGCAGCGCCCCGCCCAGCGCCAAGCCAGCCAAGCCGCCGCCGACAATCTCGAGGGGCTGCAGCGGGCTCATGCGGCCGGGTTCAAAGCAAGTCCGCCGGCCCAAAGGCCGCCGGCAGCAGCGCAGGCAGGCGGGTCTCGATCTCGGCCTTTCCGTCGCACACCGAGATGACCAGGGCGTCGGGCCCAAATTCATTGATCACCTGGCGGCACGCCCCGCACGGCATCGTCGGAGTCCGGGTCGGGGTATAGACGACGACTGCCGTCAACCTCCGTTCGCCGGCCGCTGCAGCGCTGAAAATCGCCGTGCGCTCGGCGCAATTGCACAGGCCGTACGAGGCGTTCTCGACATTGCAGCCGGCAAAAATCTTGCCCGAGCCGGTGAGGATTGCGGCACCCACGGGAAAGCCCGAATAGGGCGCATAGGCTTCGTCCGCGGCGCGGCGCGCGGCCTTGGCTAGTCGGGCGCGCAGGGCGGCAGCGAGTTTTTTTTGCATAGGTGAAATTGGGCGGCTGGAGTTTAGCCGGAAAATTCGATCTTGGTCTCCGCGAAAGCCTGAATCGCCGCTTTCAAGTCGGCCTGAGTGTGGGCGGCGCTCACCTGCACCCGCAGGCTGGAGGCACCCTCGGGCACATGGGGCGGAAAAAAGGCGACCACGTACACTCCTTTTTCGAGGAGCCGGTCGGCGATCTTCCGGGCGCGATCCGCGTCACCAACGCGAATGGGTACAATCGAGTGTTCGCTCGGCGGTAGAGGGAAGCCCGCCACGGCCAGTCCGGCCCGGAGAAAGGCGGCGTTGGCGAAAAGCCGGTCGCGCAGTTCGGTGGACCGTTCGAGCAGATCGAGCACGGCCAGGGAGGCCGCGACCATCACGGGGGCCAAAGAATTGGAGAAGAGATACGGCCGCGAGCGTTGACGCAGCAGGTCGATCATCTCTTTGCGGCCGCTCACAAATCCGCCGCTGGCCCCGCCGAGCGCCTTGCCCAGGGTCCCGGAAATCAAATCCACGCGGCTAGTCGTGCCGGTGTGCTCAGCCGTGCCCCGGCCCCTGGTCCCGAGGACTCCGGTCCCGTGGCTGTCGTCGACCATCACCGCCGCGCCCAGGCGCTCGGCCAGATCGCAAATGCCCGGCAGCGGGGCGATGACCCCATCCAGGGAGAAGACTCCATCGGTCACGATCAGCTTAAAGCGCGCGCCCGCCGCATCCGCTTCTCCCAGCTTGGCCTCCAGATCTGCCAGGTCACCGGAGCGATAGCGATAGCGCCTTGCCGGGCAAAGGCGGATGCCGTCGATGATCGAGGCATGGTTCCGCTCGTCGCTGAACACGGCGTCTTCGGCCCCCAACAGCGCTTCGAAGACCCCGCCATTGGCGTCGAAGCATGAGGTGTACAGGGTCGTCGCCTCCGTGCCCAAGAAAGCGCTGAGGCGGGTCTCCAATTCCGGATGGATCTCCTGGGTGCCGCAGATGAACCGCGAGGAGGCGAGGCCATAGCCCCAGCGTTCGAGCCCAGCGCGGGCCGCTGCGACGATCGCCGGGTGGCCCGCCAGGCCCAGGTAGTTGTTGGCCGAAAAATTGAGCACCGACCGCCCGTCCGCCAGGCGGACGCGGCCGCCTTGCGGCCCGGCGATCACCCGATCGCGCTTGGTCCGGCCGGCCGCTTCGATCGCCGCCAGTTCGGCCTGCAGATGCTGCCGATAGGCGCCGGTCATGGCAGCGCGCGCAAAAGGCGGAGAGAAGGCACGGGTGGGACGGTGACAAAGCGCATAGGGGTTTACAAGGCCGGGGCTTCCGGTTTTGGTCGACCCGGACGCCCGCCCGGGCGCGCCGCAGCATGACCAACCTTTTTTACGCGGACTTCGATTGCGAGACCTACGGGGGCCCGCGCAAGACGGACTACCGGAACGCCTTTCAGATCGACCGCGACCGGATCATCCACGCGCACGCCTTCCGCAAGCTACAGTCGAAGACCCAGGTTTTCCTTTCGGGCGAATACGATTTCTACCGGACCCGGCTCACCCATTCGATCGAGGTGGCGCAGATCGGGCGCTCGATCTGCCGCTTCCTCCACACCCAGGGGGCGCCCCTGCGGGACGACTTCACGATCGACGCCGACTTGGTGGAGGCAGTCTGCCTGGCCCACGACCTGGGGCACCCGCCCTTCGGGCATTCGGGCGAGCGCACGCTGCAGGAGCTCATGGCCCCGTGGGGCGGCTTTGAGGGCAACGCGCAGACCCTGCACCTGCTCACGAGCACCATGTACCAAAACGAGCGCGGCGTCCGGGGCATGCAGCCGACCCGGGCGCTGCTCGATGGCGTGCTCAAGTACAAGAAGCTCTTCCGCGAATTTCCGGCGCCGCCGACGAATCATTTTCTGTACGATCCGCAGGCCGAAGCGCGCGCCTTTGTCTTGGGCGGGGCCGCGATCCCGGAGGAGCTCAACCAGGGCGAGAAGCTCAATTCCTTTAAGAGTGTTGAGTGCCAGATCATGGACTGGGCCGACGACATCGCCTATTCGGTCAACGATATCGTGGACGGGGTCAAAGCGGGCTTCCTCACCCTGGAACGGATCGAGAGCTGGGCCGCCGGCGAATCGATCGACGGAGTTCGCCAGGGCCTCCTGGACGAGCTGTTCGCGGGCATCCGGGCCGACAATTTGGAGAGCGTGCTCTCGGCTCGGATTGGCGCCTGCATCACCGCCTGCCGGCTGCGGGAGCGGATTAATTTCATGGCGGGGGCGACCAATCGCTACCGCTTTGAACTCGTGGTCTTGCCGGCGCGAGAAAAGGAGGTGCAGTTCTTTAAAAAACTTGCGAACGATGTTATCTTCGAGAGTCCCCAGCTGCAGCAGATCGAGCACAAGGCCCGGCAGGTGATGTTCGATCTCTGGGCTTCGTGCTGGCGCAACTACGTGGAGACGGGCAGCCGGATTGTGCGGATCCTGCCGCCCCGCGTCGGCCAGCTGATCGACGCCGAGTCGAGTTCGGCAGGCAAGTCCCGCCAAATCTGCGACTGGCTGGCAGGGTTGACCGACGGCATGATCGTCCGCACTTACCGCCGGCTCTTCGATCCGGAATTTGGGTCGTTTCGCGATTTGTCTTAAGCCGGCGGCGCGGGTGCCAGGTGCCCGTGATTGACCGCCTCCTGCACCATCCGCACCACGTATTCCCAAACCGGACGGCAGCCCTCGGCGACCGCCTGGTTACGGGCGAGCACGCGGTCCTGGGTGACGCCGTGCCGGCGCCAGGCCGCCCCTTCAGTATGGCAATTGAGCAGCATCGGCTGAAAACGGTCCACCGCCAGGGCAAAGCGGGCGGCCGGAGTTTCGTGGGCTTCGAACTCGTCCCAGATTGCCCGAAACTCCCGCGCCTGATCCGGGGGCAGCAGGCCGAAGATGCGGTCGGCCGCCTTGGCCTCACGCTCATGCTGACCGACCATGGCCGCCGCGTCGTAGGCATAGGTGTCGCCAGCGTCGATCTCCACCAGATCATGGATAATCACCATTTTGAGGACCCGCAGCACGTCCAGATCGGGCACATTGGCGTGCTCAGCCAGCACGATCACGACCAGGCATAAATGCCAGGAATGCTCAGCGTCATTCTCTGCCCGGCGGCTTTGGGTGCACTCGGTTTGCCGAAAGATTTCCTTCAGCCGGTCGACTTCCAGGATGAACGCGATCTGCTGCTCAAGCCGCGCGGATATCATGCCCCGAGCCTAGGGGAAGCGTCGGAATTTGGCGAGGGTCGAGTGCGCTGCAGTCGCTCGCGCGCGCCCCGCGCCGCTGCCAGCACTCGTGCGCGCCGGCGGCGGCAAAGAGGACGGCGATCGAAAAGAACGTCGTCAGATAGTTGCCGAGCGTCGTCGCGAATAGCTGCGGAAATTCGAGGAGGGATATTCCCACCACGCTCTGCACGGCGAAGACCACCAGGGAATGCCGGCCCAGAAACGCCAGGGGCGGCCAGGAGAACAGGCGGGGGAACTGCGTCGCCGCGATGCCGACCAGGTAGGCCGCCATCGCGAAGTCGGTCAGGCGCAGCAGGCCGAGGTTCGGCTTGTTGAGCATGATCCCAAAGAGGTCGTCGGACCACGCCGGCCGCCAGCCGAGCTTGTTGACGCCCCAGCAATAGACCGCCAGGGCGGCCGCCGGCAGCATCAGCCAGGGCCGCACCGGCACCAGCGGGCCGGGCTTGGCCACGCGCTGATGTCCGATGATGACCCCGAGGAAAAAGAGGAACTGCCAGGAAAACAGGTTAAAGCTTCCCACATGGACGGGGAAGAGCGGGGCGCCGTCGACCGGCGCGACCCATTGCATTGCGAACCACAGCGAGCCGCTGATCAGAAACACCCATTTGCGGCGCCCGGTCTCCAAGGCGTCGATGACGAAGGGCAGCGCCACGACCAAGGCGCAGTACAGCGGCAGGATATCGATCATCCCCGGTTGGTAGAGGAGGGTGCAGCCCAGCAGGAGGGCGAGCCAGGGGTTCTGGTAAAAAAGGATGGGGCTGCTGGTCGAATAGAAGCCGAAGACGATCCCCGTCAGCCGGACGGCCAAAAACGCGCCCACGAAGGCCGCGACCTGCCAGAAGTAGATGCGGCTGGCCCGCTTTCGGGTGGCGGCCCGCAGGCCCTCCGGGCCGTCCCGGCGGCGGCGGCGGGTATAAACGTAGCCGGCGAGCAACCCGGAGAGGAAAACGAACCCCTCCGCGGCCGAAAAGATCCCTAGGGATTCATCGGTGGCCCAACGCAAAATGCTCGGTAAGTGATTTACCGTCATCACTATAAGCATCAATCCGCGCAGTGAATCGAAGCGCAAATCTCGGCTGGTGTTGGACATGGGTGCGCCCATCGGAAGCAGGTAGAATGCCGGTCGGTCCCGATTGTTCCCGGGAATCGGCCCGCCGCCTACCAGCCGCCCCCCAGGGCCTTGACTAGCTGGATCGTGCCGACGAACCGCTGGGCCTGAATTTGGGCGAACTGCACCTCATTATCGAGCGACGTGCGCTCGGCGTCGATCACCTCAAAATAGTCCGCCACCCCCTGCTTGTAACGCAGAAGCGACAGATCTTCGGCATGATGGGAAGCGGTCACGCTCGCTCCTAAGACGGCGGCCTGATCGGAAAGGTAACGCAAGTCCGAAATACTGTCGTCGACGTCGCGGAAGGCCACCAGCACCTGCCCGCGATAGTTGGCCGCCGCCTCGGTGTAGGCCGCCTGGGCCCGCTCGTAGTTGGCGAGGTTGCGCCCGCCCTGGAACACGGGCACGGACACGAAGGGTGCAATCGACCACTCCTTGCTGTTGCGGCCAAAGAGCGAATTGAAGGCCGTGCTGTTGAAGCCGGCAAAGGCATTGAGCCCCACTTCCGGAAAAAACGCCCCTTTGGCAACGCCCACCTCGGCGTTCACCGCCGCCATCGTGCGCTCCGCCTGGGCCACATCCGGTCGGCGTTCCAGCAGATCGCTGGGCAGCCCCAGTGGAATGGCGGGCGGCTCGCCGACGAGCGGGGCGGCGGGCGCGGCGAAGTTTTCCGGCGCCGCGCCGCTGAGCAGCGCCAGGGCGTGCCGAAGTTCGGCGATCCGCTGGTCCACGGCCAGCGCGGCGCTTTGCGCGTCGCCCAATTCCACTTCCGCCCGGTAGACGTCCAGGTGATCGCTGGCGCCCGCGGTTTGCCGCTTGGTGACCAGATCCAGTTCGCGGCGGCGCCCGTCGACCGTCCGGTCGAGGGTTTGTTTTTCCGACCGCTCCGCCCGCAGCGTGTAATAATCCTGCGCCACCTCCGCCTGCAGGCTCAAGACGACGGTCTGGTAGGCCGCCGCCTGCGCCTGGGCGAGCGCCTGCGCCGCCTCGTAGCCGCGCCGCACCTGCCCGAACACATCGAGCTGGTACGAGAGGTCGAGCGGCAGATCGAGCGAATTGGTGGTGTAGCCGACCTGGGAGGCGCCCGGCGGCAACTCGCGATTGGCCGAATATCCCGTGCGCGAGCCCACGGTATTGACGGCGAAACTGGGCAGCAGGGAGGCGAGACTCACCCGGGCAACGGCCCGGGCCTCGTCCACCCGGGCCAGCGCAGCCTGCACGGTCGGGTTGGCGGCGGTGGCGGTTGTCTCGAGGCGGTCCAGATCGTCGTCGGCAAAAATCTTCCACCAGTTGGCCTTGGGCAGCATGTCCTTGGGCGCGGCCGCTTGCCAGGGGCCGTTTTCGGCGAAGGCGGGCGGGGTGGGGACGGCGGGGCGGTGGTAATCCGGGCCGACTTCGCAGCCGGCGAGCAGGGCCAGAACCGCGGCCGCGCCCAGCCCGCCGACGCAACGAGATCCGGGGGAAAAGCGGCCGGCAGTCATGGCGTCGGGGGCGGTCAATTGCTTTTCGCGTCGATCAAACGCGGCTCCACTTCGCCCCCTTCGCTCAACGCGTCACTGGGATTGTCCACATAATGGGTGCCGGCCGGCAGGCCGTCCAGGATTTCGATGCGGGTCCCGAAATCCCGCCCGAGCTTCACCGGCTGGAGGTGGATCGTGTTCTGTTCGGTGACGACCGCCACCAGGTTGCCGGCGGCGCGGATGATGACGTCGTTCGAGGGAATGAGCACCGCCGGAGCGGCGAGAGGCAGGCGCAGCCGCAATTGGCAGTACATGCCCGGGTAGAGATGTCCGTCCGCGTTCGGAATCTGCACCTCCGTTTGGAGGGTCCGGGACGGCGCGTCGAGGGCGCCCGCAAACCGCACGATTTTGCCCTGAAAAACCTGCGCGGGAAATTCGGCGAGCAGAACGCCGACCGGCAGCCCGAGCTTCACATCCGCCACGTAGGTTTGCGGCACGTTCACGTAAACCCGCAGCGTCTGGTTCTGGCTGATATGGAACAGCTCCGGCGCGGCGCCGGGGCTGATCAGGTTGCCGACGTTGACGTTGCGGGCGGTCACGACGCCGGCAAAGGGGGCGACCACCTTCTCAAAGCCCTGCAGCTGCTCCAGCCGCTCCACATTGGCCTCGGCCGCGGCGGCGTCGGCCTGGCGCGCCGAAAATTCGGCCTGCTTCGTGTCGACGTCCTGGGCGGCGACGGCGTCCTGGGCCCCCAGCGTTTTCCAGCGGTCGGCGCTGACCTTGGCCAGTTCCAAATTAGCCTTGGCCTGGGCGAGGTTCGCGCACGCTTGAGAGAGTTCCTGATTCACTTCCGGAGAGTCGATCGTGGCCAGGACCTCGCCCTCCTTGACGTGATCCCCGATATCGACGCGCCAAGAGGCCAGGTAGCCACTTGTGCGCGCGTAAATCGCCGTGTCGGCAAAGGCCTGCAGGGTCCCGGGCAGCACCACCTCGGTCGTGGCCGAACCGGCCGCCGCGACGAGCACATTCACGGCCGGCCGCTCGGTGCCGACGGCGCGCGCGTCGAGCACCCGGTCTTCGCGCTGCCGCGGGGCGATGCCGAGAAAATAGACCGCCGCGGCGGCCGCGAGGATGAGCACAAACAGCAAAGGGCGGGACTTCATGGTGGAGAGGGGGTCAGGGGATCGTCGGGTCCTCGGCGTGCATTTCGGCGTCGATGTCCTCGTCCGGGGTGTGGCCGGCTTTGGTGCGCAGGGTGGCATACACGACCGGCACCAAGAGGAGCGTGGCGATCGTCGCCACCAGAAGGCCGCCGATGACGGCGCGGCCCAGCGGGGCGTTTTGTTCGCCGCCATCGCCCAGGCCGAGGGACATCGGCAGCATGCCGATGATCATCGCCAGGGCCGTCATCAGCACCGGGCGCAGCCGGGTGTGGCCGGCCTCCAGGGCCGCCTCGCGCGCATTCTTGCCTTCCTTCCGCTGATCATTGGCGAAGGTGACGAGGAGAATCGAGTTCGCGGTGGCGACGCCGACGCTCATGATCGCGCCCATGAGCGAGGGGACATTCAAGGTCGTGCGGGTCAGGAACAGGATCCAGATGATGCCGCAGAGGGCGCCCGGTAGCGCCATGATGATGATGAATGGATCGAGCCAGGACTGGAAGTTCACGACCATGAGCAGATAGACGAGCAGCACGGCGAACAGGACGCCGACTCCCAGGCCGAAGAAGGAGGCATCCATGCTCGCCACCTGGCCGCGCATGGTCAGCAAACTGCCGGGGGGGATTTTCTCCGCCGCCATCAGCTTCTTGACCGCGGAGGCGACCGAACCCAAGTCCCGGCCGTCCACGTTGGCGTAGATGTCGAAGACCGGCTGGATGTTGTAGTGGCTCACCACTTCCGGGCTCGTGGTGCGCTCAATTTGCGCCACGTTGCCGAGTATCTCCGGCACGCCCCGGTCGCTCACGCCCACCGGCGTGCGCAAAATCGCCTCGATGGAATCGACCTGAAACTGCGGCGTCTGCGTGGCCACGAAATACTGGACCCCCTGGGGGCTGAGCCAGAAATTGGGCAGCGCCTGGGCCGAGCCCGAAAGCGAAATCAGCAGGTTGCTGGCGACATTGCTCTGGGTGAGCCCGAGTTGCTCGGCGCGCGAGCGATCGACGTTGACCTTGAAATACGGCGCGTCGAGCACTTGGTGGATGTGGACATCCACCGCGCCGGGAATCCGCGCCATCCCGCGCTGCAGCGACTGGGCCACGGCATAGTCGCCGGCCAGGTCCCGCCCGGCGATCTGGACGTCGATCGGCGCCGGCAGCCCGAAGTTCAGGATCTGCGCGACGATGTCCGAGGGCTGGGTGAAGAACTCGCAGTCGGGCAGATCATGGTTCAGACGGGCCCGGATTTTTCGGACGTAGGACCAGGTCGATTCGGTCCGATTCGAATTGAGGGAAACCAGGATCTCCCCGTCCGCCGCGCCGACCGTGACCGAGTCGCTGAAGGCCAGGGAGGAGCCGCCGGTGCCGACCCCGATATTGTCGAGAATGGCGGTGAGCTGCGCCGGCGGAATGACGTCGCGAATCACATCCTCGACGCGCGTGAAGACGCGCTCGGTCTCCTCGATGCGGGTGCCGACCGGGGCGCGCACGTGGAGCCGAAACTGCCCGGCGTCCACCAAGGGGAAGAAATCGCGCCCGAGAAAGGGGACGAGCAAGGCGGTGGCCGCGACCAGCCCGACCATCGCCCAGGCGATCCACCGGCGGTGATCGAGGCACCAATCCAAGCGGCGGACGTAGCCGTCCCGAAAGCGCTCGAAGTGCCGATTGAACCGGACATGGACCCGCCAAAAAACGTCGCCGCGCGGGGCGTCGGCCGCGGCCGCGCCCGAATCGTGGAACACCGGCTGGCCCCGGAGCAGGTAGTGCACGAAAGTCGGCACCACGGTCCGGGACAGCAGATAGGAGGCCAGCATGGCGAAGATCACCGCCATCGCCAGCGGGCTGAAGAGGAACTTCGCCACGCCCGAGAGGAAAAAGATCGGCACGAAGACGATGCAGATGCACAGCGTGGAAACGAACGCCGGCACGGCGATCTGCTCGGCCCCATCGAGGATCGCCCGCACGAGCGGCTTGTGCAGGCCGAGGTTGCGGTCGATATTCTCGATCGTGACGGTGGCATCGTCCACCAGGATGCCCACCGCCAAGGCGAGGCCGCCGAGAGTCATCGCGTTCAGCGTCTGCCCGAAGATCGCCAGGCAGAGGATCGAGCAGAAGATGGAGAGCGGGATCGACAGGGCCACGACCAGCGTGTTGCGCCAGGTGCCCAGAAACAGCAGGATCATGGCCGCCGTGAGGAAGGCGGCCAGGATGGCCTCGCTCACGACCCCGTTCAACGCCGCCCGCACGAAGATCGACTGATCGAATTGCGGCTTGAGATCCAAGTCGGCCGGCATCGTCGCCCGCACGCGCGGCAGCGCGGCCTTGATCCGCTTAATGATGTCGAGGGTGGAGGCGTTGCCGTTTTTCAACACCGGCACCAGCGTGCCCCGCCGCCCGTCCTGGCGCACGATGTTGGTCTGCGGGGCGTAGCTATCGCGCACCTGGGCGACGTCGCGAATGTAAAGGGTCGACCCGTTGACCCGCCGGATCGGCAGGTCGGCGATGCCGGTGGCCAAGTCCGGGCTGCTGTTGACCAAGACGCCGTATTCCCGATTTCCAACTTTCGCCGTGCCGGTCGGCAGCGTCAGATTCTGGACGTTGATCGCCGCGCTCACATCCGCTGGCGTGAGGCCGTGGGCCTGCAGGGCCTGGGGATCGATATCGACTTGGATTTGGCGCACCTTGCCGCCGGAGGGCAGCGGCACGGAGGCACCTTGCACCGTCGCGAGCTGAATCCGCAGAAAATTGAGCCCCAAGTCGTACAATTGCTGTTCGGTGAGCGTCTTGCTGCTCATGCCCAATTGCAAAATCGGGACGCTGGAGGCGCTGTAGCGCACGACGAACGGGGGCGTGGTGCCGGGCGGCATGGTGCGAACCACCGGCTGGCAGATCGCGGTCACCTGGGCCACGGCGGCATCAATGCTGGTGCCCGGATGGAAAAACACCTTGATCACTGCCACCCCCAGGAGCGATTGGGATTCGATGTGCTCGATGTCGTTGACCGTGGTGGTCATCGCCCGCTCATTGAGCGTGGTGATCCGTTTGGCCATTTCGTCGGGCGTGAGCCCGTTGTATTGCCACACCACTGTGACCACCGGAATGTCGATGGACGGGAAGATGTCCTTGGGGAGATCGATGACCGCCAGCACCCCGAGCACCACGATCAGCAATGCCATCACCGTGAAGGTGTAGGGACGGCGAAGGGCGAGGCGGACGATCCACATGGTAAGAAGCGGGCGGCGAGGGAGTTGACGTTAGTGTGCCCCAAGGCGATTGAAACCTCCAATATCTCTTTTGTCGGCCGGCGATGCCTGGAGCGCATCAGGGGAATCAGGGCAAGACGGTCCCGGTGGGGGGAAGGGTTCGCCCCAAACGGCGGGCGGGAGCCGGCGGCCAAAAGGGGGGCCGGCTGCCCCGGGGTGCCGTCCGGAGGCTGAACGTTTTCCTTGCTTGCCGGGGCCCCTGGCTCTTCCCTGGAAACCATTTTGCCCTCATGAAAGTACTCGTTGCCGACAAGATTTCACCCAAAGGGGTTGCCTGGCTGCGTCAGCAGCCCGGCCTGGAAGTGGTGGAGGCCTATGGGTCCACCCCGGCGCAGATCCTTGAATTGGTCAAAGACGTGCATGCGATCGCCGTCCGTTCGGAGACCAAGATCACCGCCGAGGTGTTCGCGGCGGCCCCGCTGCTCAAAGTGGTGGGCCGCGCGGGAGTGGGGGTGGACAACGTCGACGTCGACGCCGCCACCGAACGCGGCGTGATCGTCATGAACACCCCGTCGGGCAACACGGTGGCCACGGCCGAACTTACCTTCACCCACCTGCTGTGCGGCGCCCGGCCCGTGCCGCAGGCGGCCGCCTCGATGCGCGAGGGCAAATGGGACCGCAAGAGCTTCTCGGGGGTCGAGCTGTTCCGCAAGACCCTCGGCATCATCGGCCTGGGCCGGATCGGCAGCGAGGTCGCCAAGCGTGGCCAAGCCTTTGGCATGCGGGTCCTCGCCTATGATCCCTATTTGGCTCCCAGCCGCGCGAAGGCGATGCAGGTGGAGGCGGTCACCCTGGACGAATTGCTGGCCCAGTCGGACTTCATCACCGTGCACATGCCGCTGACCGATGACACCCATTACCTGATCGACGAGGGCGCCTTGGCGAAGACCAAGAAAGGCGTGAAGCTCTTCAACTGCGCCCGCGGCGGCATCGTCAAGGAAGCCGCGCTTTTGGCCGGGCTGAAATCCGGCCAGGTCGGCGGCGCGGGTCTGGACGTCTTTGAGGACGAGCCCCTCGCCGCGGACAGCGAATTCCGCAAGCTGCCCAATGTGAGCCTGACGCCGCACCTGGGCGCCTCGACCGCGGAGGCGCAGGACGCCGTCGGCGTCGAAATCGCCGAACAGATCGGCGACGTGCTCAATGGCGGGGTCATCCGCAATGCGGTCAACATGCCCTCGATCGACGCCTCCGCGCTCAAGATCCTCGGGCCGTACCTCGACCTGGGTGCGAAGCTCGGCACCCTGGTGCAGCAGATCGGCCCCCCGCAAGTGGCCTCGCTGCGGATCACCTACTGGGGCAAGATCGTCGACCTGGACGTCAATTCAGTCACCCGGGCGATCCAGCGTGGGTTCCTGCGCCGCATCAGCGGCGAGGCGGTCAATTTCGTCAACGCGCCGGTCGTCCTGCAGCGGCTCGGCGTCGCCCTGGAGGTCGTCAAGTCGACCGGCGACAGCGACTACACCGACCTGATCCAGGTCGAAGCGACCGCGGCGGATGGCGGCAGCCATTCGGCGACCGGTACCCTGAGCGGCAAGAGCAGCCAGCCGCGCATTGTCGGCATCAACGGCCGCGAGGTCGAGGTCGCCGCCGAGGGCAAGCTGCTCGTCCTCGAAAACATGGACCGGCCCGGCATGGTCGGAACCATCGGCACCCTGCTCGGCCGCGACGGGGTGAATATCGCCGACATGTCTCTCAGCCGGCTCACTCCGGGCGGCACCGCCTACATGGTGGTGCGCGTGGACACCGAGCCCGGCGCGCGAGCGCGCGAGGAGATCAAGGGCAACCCGGCGATCAAGCTGGCCAAGTTCGTCCAACTCTAAGCTCCTGCGCCATGCCCCGTCTCGATGCCCTTGGCCCGTATGCGGTGCCGCTCCTGGCGGCGGCATTGGCCGGATATTTCCTGGGGGCGATCCCGTTCGGCTACTGGGTCGGCCGGGCCAACGGGGTGAACATTTTTGAGCATGGCAGCTGCAGCCCCGGCGCCACCAATGTGCGCCGGGTGCTCGGGAGCGGAGCGGGCAACACGGTCTTCGCGCTCGATGTCCTGAAAGGGGCCGTCGCCGCCGGATGGCTGCGACTGTGGTTCGGACCGTCCCGGCCGGGGCACCTGGTCGAGGTCCTGGGCGTCGTGGGCTTGGTTTTCGCCATGCTGGGGCATTCCTTCTCTTGCTTCACCCGCTTCCGCGGCGGCAAGGGCGTCGCGACGGGGGCGGGCGCCTTTCTCGTCCTGATGCCGGTCGTGACGCTGATCGGGGCGGCGGTGTGGACCCTGTTCTTTTTCGCCACCCGCTACGTGTCGCTGGCCTCAATCGCCTCGGCGGTGACCCTGCCGATCGCGGGCCTGGTCCTGCATACGCCGAGAATCTATATTGTGATCGCGGTGGCCGTGTTTGTGTTTGTCGTTATCCGCCACCGACCCAACATCGCGCGGCTCATGGCGGGCACCGAGCATAAGTTTCAGCGCAAGGCGCCGTCATGAGCGCTCGGCCCATTGCCCGCATCGGCATCTGCGGCCTCGGCACCGTGGGGCAGGGGGTGTGGAAGCACCTCGCGCGCTCCCGCGCCGAATTGGAGGCCCGGCTGGGCATGCGCATCGAAGTGACGCGCGCCGCCGTCAAGAACCGGCGCAAGGTTCGCGCGGTGAAGATTCCCGCCGCCAAGCTCACCACGGATGCCCTGGTGGTGGCCACCGATCCGGACATCGACATCGTGTGCGAATTGATCGGCGGCACGGGGCTCGCCCGCCAGGTGACCCGCGCCGCGCTCGAGCGGGGCAAGATCGTCATCTCCGCCAACAAGGCGCTGATCTGCGAATACGGCGCCGAACTCTTCGCCCTGGCCCGCCGTCACGGGGGGCACTTTTTCTTCGAGGCCAGCGTCGCCGGCGGGATCCCGATCGTGAAGGCCCTGCGGGAGGGTCTGGTCGCCAACCGCTTTCCGCGGATCTACGGCATCCTCAACGGCACCTGCAATTACATCCTGACCCAGATGGCGGCCCAGGGAGCCCCCTACGCGGCCGTGCTCGCCGAAGCGAAGCACCTCGGCTACGCGGAGGCGGACGAGGCGCTCGATGTCGAGGGCTGGGACACCGCGCACAAGGCCTCCGTGCTCGCGTGGCTGGCGCACGGCGCCTGGATCCGGCCGGACCAGATGATCGTGGAAGGGATCGACCGCATTACGCCGGAGGACCTGCACCATGCCGCGACCCTGGGCTACGGCATCAAGCTGCTGGCGGTCATCACCCGGGATTTTGCCGCCAATGAGATTTGCGTGCGCGTGCATCCGACGCTGCTGCCGGCCCGCAGCGTGATCGCGAATGTCAGCGGGGTTTTTAACGCCATCGCGGTCACCGGGGATGTCGTCGGCACGACCCTGTACATCGGCCGGGGCGCGGGCCAGGACGCGACGGCGAGCGCCGTCATCAGCGACATCGCCGACGCGGTGGCGCTGCTGCGCCACGGCAAGGGCAGCCATTTGCTGGGCGAGGACGGCCCCGCCCCGGGCCCGCGCTGCGGCATCGCCCCGCCCGAGCGGATCCAAAGCTGCCACTACCTGCGCCTCACGGTCGATGACCAGCCGGGCGTCCTCGCGCGGGTGGCCTCCGTCCTCGCGCGGCACCGCGTCAGCATCGCGACCGTTATTCAGAGTCCGGCGGCCCGGAAGGGCGCCGCCTCCTTGGTCCTCACGACCCACCGCAGCGACGAGCGCGCGGTGCGCCGCGCCCTGGCCGTCTTGGCGCGGCTGGGCAGCGTGATCGAGGCCCCGCTGCACCTGCGCATCGGGGATTTTGCCGACTAGGCCTGTCTTTCCATGCCCCGCATCGTGCAAAAGTATGGCGGCACCTCCGTCGGTGACGTCGAACGCATCAAAAAGGTCGCCGAACGCATCAAGGGTTCGCGCGACGAAGGCAACCAGTTGGTCATCGTCGTTTCGGCGCGGGCCGGGGTCACCAATGAATTGATCGCCCGGGCGAAGGCGCTCACGGCGCATCCGCAGGAGCGGGAACTCGACCAGCTGCTGGCGATCGGCGAGCAGGAGACGATTGCGCTGACGGCCATGGCGCTGCACGGGATCGGCATTCCGGCGGTCAGCTACACCGGCGCCCAGGCCGGCATTTTCACGGACAAGGAGCACACCAAGGCGAAGATCAAGACGATCAACGCCAAGCCGATCGAAAAAGACCTGGCGGAGGGCCGGGTCGTGATCGTCGCCGGGTTTCAGGGCATCAACGAGCAGGGACAGATCACGACGCTCGGCCGCGGCGGCTCGGACCTGACCGCGATTGCGCTCGCCGCCGCGCTCAAGGCCGACAAGTGCGAAATCTACACCGACGTGGACGGAGTGTACACCGCCGATCCGCGGGTCGTGAAGACGGCCCGGAAGCTGGACGAGATTTCCTACGACGAAATGCTCGAACTGGCCTCGGCCGGCTCCAAGGTCATGCAGTCCCGCTCGGTCGAGTTCGCGGAGAAGTACGGCGTCATTTTCGAAGTCCGCTCATCCTTTAACCACAATCCCGGAACCATCGTGAAAGCAGAAGTCGCCTACATGGAGCAGGTCGTCGTCCGCGGCGTCGCCGTCGACAAGGACCAAGCCAAGGTCATCGTCAGCAACATCCGGGACCAGCCCGGCTCGGCGGCGAAGGTCTTCCGCGCGCTCGCCGATGCGGGGATCATCGTCGACATGATCGTCCAGAATCTGGGCAGCCAGGGCGTGGCCACCCTGACCTTCACCGTGCCGCAGGGCGACACGCACAAGGCCGTCACCGCACTGGCGCCGGTCTTGGCGGCGATCGGGGGCGAAGTGGCCGTGTCCGGAGAAATCGCCAAGCTCTCGGTGGTCGGAGTCGGGATGAAGACCCACAGCGGGGTCGCCGCCACGGTCTTTCAGGCGCTGGCCGATGCGAAGATCAACATCGAGCTCATCAGCACCTCGGAGATCAAAATTTCGGTGCTGATCGCGCTCGAGCGGGCCGACGAGGCGGCGCGGGCCGCCCACGCGGCCTTCAAGCTGGAAAAGGCCTAGCCGTGCGCTACGTCTCGACGCGCGGCGAGACCCCGGCGCTGTCGTTTTCCGACGCCGTCGCCACCGGGCTCGCCCCGGACGGGGGGCTCTATCTGCCCGAGACCCTGCCCAATCTGGGGCCGGAGTTGGGGCAGTTGGCGGGGCTCAGCTACCCGGACCTCTGCTTCGCCTTCCTGCGGCGATTTGCGGACGATATTCCGGCGGCCGAATTGGCTCCCTTGGTGGCCGCGGCCTACACCCGATTCTCCGATCCGGCGATCGCCCCGCTGCGCCGGCTGGGGCCGAAGCTCCATGTCCTCGAGCTCTTTCACGGGCCGACCCTCGCCTTTAAGGATTTTGCCCTCCAGCTCCTCGGCGAAATCTATGCCCGCCAGTGCCGCGTCCGCCGGCAGTCGATCAATGTGCTCGGCGCCACCTCGGGCGACACCGGCGCGGCGGCGATCCAGGGGCTCATGGGCAAGCCCGGCACCGCGATCTTCATCCTGTACCCCGAGGGCCGGGTTTCGCCGCTGCAGGAGCGGCAGATGGCGTGCACCGGCGCGGCCAATGTCTACGCGCTGGCGGTCGACGGCAGCTTCGACCAGGCCCAGACGGCGCTGAAGGAAATTTTTGCGGACCAGGAATTCCGCCTCGGCCACCGGCTCTCGGCGGTCAATTCGATCAATCTGGCGCGGGTCCTCGCCCAGTGCGTCTATTACCTGTTCGCCTGGCTGCAGCTGCCGCCGGCGGAGCGGGAGAATGTCGAATTCGTGGTCCCGACCGGCAATTTCGGCAATGTCCTGGCCGGCTGGCTGCTCCAGAAAATGGGCGTCCCGATCCGGGGTTTCAAGGTCGCGACCAATCAGAACGATATTCTCTTCCGGCTCTTCGCCACCGGCGAGTACCGGATCGGTGCGGTGCAGCCCAGCTTGGCGCCGTCGATGGACATCCAGGTCGCCTCCAATTTCGAGCGCTTCCTCTACTACAGCCTGGGCCGGAACCCGGCGCGGGTGCGCGCGGCGATGACCGCCTTTCAGACCACCGGCCGCTGCCGGTTTCCGAATTTTGACCGGGACACGTTCACCGCCTCCCGCTGCACCGACGCCGAGATTCCGGGCATCATCCGGCGGGTTTATACCGAGCACCGCTACCTGATCGACCCGCACACCGCGTGCGCGTTCCAGGACCTCAATCCGGAGCGGGTCAGCGTCGTATTGGCGACGGCGAGCCCGGCCAAGTTTCCGGACACCCTGCGCCCGGCGGTCGGATTCGAGCCCACCGATCCCAGCCTGGAGGCCCTGAAGGGCCGGCCGGTGGTGAAGGTGCCGATGCGAGCCGACGCCCGAGCGATCAAAGCCTTCATCGCTGCGCACGCCGTCACTTGATCCGTTGGGCGAGGCTGGCGGCCAGTTGGGTCAGGAAAGCGCGCTCGCCCGGCAGCTCTGCGAGGGCCGCGACCGCGGCCGCCGTGTGCTCCTGCGCAAAGCGGCGCGAGGCCTCGATCCCGTGCACTTTGACGAAGGTCGTCTTGTCCGCCTTGGCGTCCTTGCCCGCGGTCTTGCCCAGGGTCGCGCTATCGGCGGTGACGTCCAAAATGTCGTCGATGATCTGGAAGGCGAGGCCCAGGTGGCGGCCGGCGGTCCGCAGGGTTTCGACCTGGGCGTCCGTCGCGCCCCCGATCCGGCCGCCCAGGACGAGCGCGGCCCAGATCAGGCCGGCCGTCTTGCGGAGGTGAATCTGGTTGAGAATTCCGGCGTCGAGCTGCGGCGAATGTTCGTAAAGGAGGTCGAGCATCTGGCCGCCGATCAGGTACTGGTGCCCGGCGGCGCCGGACAATTCGCATACCAGGCTGCCCGCCAGGCGGCCGTAGTGCTCGCCGAGCAGCTGGAAAGCGAGGGTGAGCAGGGCATCGCCGGCGAGGACGGCGGTCGCTTCATCGTACGCCTTGTGGAGGGTGGGGCGGCCCCGCCGGAGGTCATCGTCATCCATGCAGGGCAGGTCGTCATGTACGAGCGAATAGGTGTGGATACATTCGACCGCGATCGCCGCGGGCACGGGATCAACCTTGCCGGAGGGGTCAAAGAGCTCCGCCGCCGCCAAAACCAGCACCGGGCGCAGCCGCTTGCCGCCCGCCTGCATGCTGTAGCGCATCGCCGCGCTGAGGCGGCCCGGGACCGCCGCGGCGGCCGGCAGGTACCGGTCGATTCCGGCTTCCACTTGGGCCACGCGGCGGTTCAGTTCGGCGGAATAATCCATGGCGCTGGCATTAGAGTAACCCCGGGGGGAAAAGCAACGGCGCCCTGGCGGGCGGCCTGAATGCACTCGCCAAGGCGCGTCCCTTGGCCCAATACGACCGTTCTGCGCCTATGCCGACCTACGAGTACGAATGCCCCAAGTGCGGGAATCATTTTGAGCAGTTCCAATCGATGAAGGACGAGCCGCTCAAGCGGTGTCCGAAATGCAAAAAATTGGGGCTAAAGCGGCTGATCGGCGGCGGGGCGGGGCTGATCTTCAAGGGGAGCGGATTCTACATCACCGACTATAAGAAGACAACGGCGCCCAAGGAGGGCGGCGAGGGGAAGGGTTCGTCGGGGGAAAGCAAGGGGTCCGGCGGCGAGAGCAAAGCCGGGGGCGAGAGCAAGCCGGCGGCCACCGCAAAGTCCGGCGACAGCCCGAGCAAAAGCGCCGGCGGCGGCAAATCCGACTCCGGCCCGTCCAAATCCGCCAGCCCGAAGTGACGAGCGGCGGCTGACTCTCGCGCGTGTCGAAGCATCTCAAGAATATCGGGGTCATTTCGTTCCTGACGGTCGTTTCGCGTTTCCTGGGGCTGGCGCGGGACCAGATCAGCGCCGCGATTTTCGGCGACAGTGTTTTTAATTCCGCTTTCGTCACGGCCTTTCGCCTGCCGAACCTGTTTCGCCGCCTGCTCGGTGAGGGGTCCCTGACCGCGGCCTTCCTGCCCACGCTGCAGCAGGAATTGCATGAGAACGGCCGGCCGGGCGCCTACCTGCTGCTCAACAAGGTGGTCAGCTGGCTGGCTCTGATCACCAGCACCCTTTGCGCGGTGGCGGTCACGTTTTTTCTCAACTCCCATGCACTGATCCAGCGGGCGCTGGGCGCGGGTTATGAGCGGCTGGTGCACCACGGCCCCCCGACCGGCGAAGCCGCCCGCTGGCTGCTGGTGGCCGATTTGAGCGCGCTGCTTTTCCCCTACCTGGCCTTTGTCTGCGTGGCGGCGGCGCTGAACGCGGCGCTCAATGTTTTCGAGCGGTTCACGGAGCCGGCGCTGTCTCCGATCTGGCTCAACCTGTGCATGATCGCCTCGCTCGGCGGGGCGGGCTACCACTTCGCCCACAGCCCGCTGGGGGAATTGCACTGGCTGTGCGCGGGGGTGCTGGCGGGCGGTTTCCTGCAGATGGCCGTGCCGGCGGCGGTGCTCGTCAAGGAGGGCTGGCGGCCCAAGTGGGATTTCAAACTGTCGCGGCGCGTGCGCGAGATCGCCCGCTTGATGGGGCCGGGCTTTTTTGGGACGGCGATTTATCAGGTGAACATCCTGGTCGGCAGCTACCTGGCGGTGTCGATCAACGACAACGCGGCGACGGTGATGTTTTACGCGAATCGGCTGATGGAGCTGCCGATCGGCGTCTTCGCCGTGGCGGTGTCGACGGTCGTTTATCCGCTGATCGCCCGGCATGCCTCCGAGGGCAAGCCGGTCGCGATGGCGGAAGATTACCGCAAGGGTCTGCGGCTGATCCTGATCATCAACGTGCCGGCGGCGGTCGGCTTGGCCCTGCTCAGCCTGCCGATCACGCAGTTCATCTACCAGCACGGGAGATTCGATTCGGCGGCGACCGCCCTCATGACGCCGCTCCTGATGTTGTTTGTGATCGGCATGCCGTTCTTCTCGGTGGTGAACCTGACGGTCCGGGTCTTCTACGCGATGAAGGACCTGGCGACGCCGGTGCGGGTGGCGACCGTCGATTTCTTCATCAACCTCGTTCTGAGCGTCGTGCTCATGCGGCGCTTTGGCGCGATCGGGCTGGTGACCTCAACCACCTTGGCGATCATCATCCAAACGATTTTGCTCCAGCGCGCCCTCATTCGGAAAATTCCCGAGATGTCCCTGCGGCCGCTCTGGAAGAGCGGCGCCAAAGTATTGGCAAGCGCGCTGGTGATGGGGGTCGTCGTGAAACTCAGCTGGATCTGGCTGCAAGGCTGCGCCCTGCGGCCGCACCTCCGGGAAGGCCTCGCAATCTTTCTCCTGATTCCGCTCGGGGCGGCGATCTACGGTGCTTTGCTTTGGGCGATGCGGATTGAGGGGCGGGAAGATTTGGAAGCGATCATTGCCCGCCTGCGCAAGAAATAGGGCGCCGCTTCGGGTTGCATTTGTTCCATTTGCGAACTCTTTGGCGCCATGCCGCAACTGTTCGATCCGTTCACTCTCAAGTCGGTCGCCTTGCGCAATCGCATCGGCGTTTCGCCGATGTGCCAATACTCCTCCGTCGGCGGGGTGGCCCAGGACTGGCACTTGGTCCATTTGGGCGCGCGGGCCTCCGGCGGGGCCGCGTTGGTGATCGCAGAGGCGACGGCGGTGTCGTCCGCCGGGCGGATCAGTCCGGGCGATGCCGGAATCTGGGGCGAACAGCACCTTGAGCCCTTGGCCCGGATCAACCGCTTTGTGAAGTCGCAGGGCGCCGTGCCCGGGATTCAGATCGCCCACGCCGGACGCAAAGCATCCGCCAATTTGCCCTGGCGCGGCGGCGGGCACCTCGCCGAGGCGGACGGCGGCTGGCCGACGATTGCCCCGAGCGCGCTGCCCTTCGGCGGCAGCCTGACTAAAGTTCCTCGCGCCATGACCGAGGCGGACATCGGTCAGGTGCAGCGGGATTTTGCCGCCGCGGCGACTCGGGCATTGGCGGCGGGCTACGAATGGCTGGAGGTCCACGCGGCGCACGGATACCTCGCCCACGAGTTTCTCTCCCCGCTCAGCAACCAGCGGACGGACGGCTACGGAGGCAGCTTCGAGAATCGGATCCGGTTTCTTTTGGAAACGACCCGGGCGGTCCGGGCAGCGTGGCCCGACCGGTTGCCGCTCACCGTCCGCCTGTCCTGCACCGATTGGACGGCCGGCGGCTGGGACATTGAACAGAGCGTCGAGCTGTCGCGCCGGCTCAAGTTGGAAGGCGTGGATTTAATCGATTGCAGCTCCGGCGGCGGGGTGCACGACGCGAAAATTCCGGTCGGCCCGGATTACCAAGTGCCTTTCGCCGAACGAATTCGCCGCGAAGCGGCGATTCCGACCGCGGCCGTCGGTCTCATTACCGCTCCGGCGCAGGCCGATGCCATCGTGCAGAACGGCCGCGCCGATCTGGTCTTTCTGGCGCGCGAGCTACTGCGGGACCCTTATTGGCCGCTGCATGCTGCCCATTCGCTCGGCCGAGGGGCAGCGCTCCCGCCGCCGACTCAGTACGCCAGAGCGTTTTGACAAAATTGGGGCAGCGCGATTACTTTCCCGGGCGCATGACCCCGATACTTCCCAATGTGGTGATCGACGCGTTAAAATGGCGTTACGCGACGCAGAAATTTGATCCGCTGAAAAAGATTTCGGAGCCGACCTGGGCGGCCCTGGAGGAAGCGCTCGTGCTCGCTCCCTCCAGCTTTGGCCTGCAGCCCTGGAAATTTGCGGTGGTCCAAGATCCGGCGATTCGGGAATCCCTGGCGGCCGCGTCCTGGGGCCAGCGGCAACCGGTCGACTGTTCGCATTTTGTGGTCTTCGCGCTGCGGAAAAATTTGGACGCCGATCACGTCGACCGGCACATCGAGCGGATCGTCGAGGTGCGCGGCGGCACGAAGGAAGGGCATCAGCGTCTGCGCAATGCCATGGTTCGCAGCGCCGACGAGGCGCGCACGAGCGGAAAGCTGGACGACTGGATGGCGCGCCAAGTCTATATTGCCCTCGGCCAATTCATGACCGCGGCGGCGCTCCTGGGCGTCGACACCTGCCCGATGGAGGGGCTCGAGCCGGCCCGGTATGACGAGGTGCTCGGACTGGACGCCCAGGGTTACACGACCCTCTGCGCGTGTGCGGCGGGCTTCCGGGCGCCCGACGACAAACACGCCGATCCGCGCAAAGTGCGCTTCAAAGTGGGCGACGTGGTCGCTCATCACTGAGCCCGCCCATGCAAGCGGTCCGTCTTACCGCCGTCGATAAGCTGGCCATTGACGAAGTGCCGGCGCCGGAGCCAGCCGCCGGCGAGGCGGTGGTGGCGATCCGGGCGGCGGCGCTCAATCACCGCGACGTCTGGATCAAGGCCGGCCAGTACGCCGGCGTACAGTACCCCTGCATTCCCGGTTCGGATGGGGCCGGAGTGGTGCGGGCGGTCGGGCCGAAGACCGACCCGGCCTGGATCGGGCGCGAAGTGATCATCAATCCGGCGCTCGACTGGGGCGCCGACCTGCGGGCGCAAGGCCCGGGCTTTTCGATCCTGGGCCTGCCGCGGCCCGGCACCCTCGCCGACTTCGTTTCCGTCCCCATTGGCCAGCTGACGCCCAAGCCCGATCACCTCACCTGGGAGGAAGCGGCCGCGGTGCCTCTGGCGGGCTTGACCGCCTGGCGGGCGCTTGTGACCCGGGGGGGCTGCCAGCCGAGCGACCGGCTTCTGATCACGGGGATCGGCAGCGGAGTCGCCCTTTTCGCCCTGCAATTTGCGGCCGCGATGGGCGTCGAAACCTGGGTCACGTCCAGCTCCGAAGCCAAGATCAGCCGGGCGGTCAGTCTCGGCGCCCGGGGCGGATTTCGGTACACGCAGCCGGGTTGGGCCGCAGCCGGAGCCCAAACCTCCGGGCCGTTTGACCTGGTGATCGATAGCGCGGGCGGGGAGGGATTCGGCGACCTGCTCGATCTGTGCGCGCCCGGCGGCCGGATCGTGTTTTTCGGGGCGACCCGCGGCAACCCCGGGGCCATGGCCTTGCGGAAGATCTTCTGGCGGCAACTCTCGCTGCTGGGCAGCACCATGGGCAGCCCGCCGGACTGGACCGCGATGGCGGCCTTTCTCGGGCGGCACCAGATCCGGCCGGTGGTGAGCGAAGTCTTTCCCTTCGCGCGCGCGCGCGCGGCGTTCGCATTGATGGAAGCCGGAGGGCAGTTCGGGAAGATTGTGCTTCAGATCCGGGCTTAGGCGGGCGGCGGGTTTCCGTTGCCGGCGCCGGGAAAAAATGCCTGGTTGGTCGGGCTAATTCCTGGCCGCGGCCGGCCGGGCGCCTATTCGCCCATGAAAAAATTTCTTCTCCTCGCGCTCTTGCTGCCCTGGCTCGGCGGGTGCTCCGAACTCACGACCCGGGTCGCGACCAGCGTCGATCTCAGCCGCTTCGAGAAGATTTACGTCGAGCATCGGCTGACGGACGGGCGCGGCGTGGACCAGGCGATTGTGAGCGGGCTGCGGCATCTGGGTTACGATGCGACCTTTGGGCCGCCGATCATGATGCCGCGGGAAACGGACTTGGTCATTCGCTACGAGGATGAATGGAATTTTGATCTCACGACCTATATGATCTCGATCAGCATCGAGGTGCGGGGGGCCAAGCAGGACAAGCTGTTGGCGGAAGCCCATTACTACCGGCCGTCGATCACCGGAGACAAGCCGAGCGATTTGATCGACCGGATTTTGGCGAAGCTGTTCAAGGCGAAGACGCCGCTGCCCGATCTGCCGCCGCCGTCGAACACGCCGGATATGGGCACCTGAGGGGGGCGGCAGGGGCGAATGCCTGCTATAATTACCCGATCAAGGCCGCCCGACCAACCTGCCGCATGAAGCGATTCCGCTTCATCGCTACCTTGCGCATCGCCAGTTTCGTCTTGGCGGGGCCCTTGGCGTTTGGCGGGGCCAAGACCCAGGCGCAGAATCCGAGCGCCCCGTCGTGGAATCCGGCGGACCCGCTGCCGAAATTCATCACTCATTTTGTCATCGACCCGCAGTTTTTGGTCGCGATCTCGAAGTACCGCTCCGGTGCCGGCCATGGCTACTCGGACCAATACGAGTGGCCGGACTGCAGCCTGAAGAACTATTACCAGCCTTTGCCCCAGTATCTCTTCGGGCAGAACGGCCAGAACATGCTCCCGGAATACGCTCCGACCAATGGGACGGTGAGCAGTATCACGCCCGATGGACCGCTTTCGACCGGTGAGCCGCGGGGCAATCAGATCGCCATCGTCCCGGATGGCTACCCGCAGTTCACGATCGTCCTTTTCCACGTCGATAGCCTGCCCGTGCTCACCGCCGGCATGCATGTGAACTCCGGTGATCTCGTCGGCTACGCCGACCTGCGGGAGGCGGTCGCCGTCGACGTGGCGGTTAGCGCCAATTGGAACGCGACGCCCATGTTTGTCAGCCCAGGCGTGTTGCCCAGTCCGGGCCAAGTCCTCAAGGCGCCTGGCTGGCGCCTGCTCTCGCCTTTCGACGTCATGAGCGACGACGCATTCGCCCTTTACGCGCCTTACGGCCTGACGGACCGGAGCATGATCGTGGTTCCCTTGGCGTACCGAAATCTCCATCCGGGGCAGTTCGCGGACTGGGACCCGGCCAATCTGGATCCGATCGAGTTCGTGATTTTTCCGGTCGCCCCGGTTGTGTATGCCTCGCCGCAAAGCGCCGAGGTGGGGGAGGGCGGTTCCACGCTTTTATGGGTATCGCCCAACAGCACCGGGATCTTGCCCACGATCCAGTGGTACAAGAACGGCGTCGCGATTCCGGGCGCGACCGGCATAAACTTCGTGATCAACGCGACCCGGCTGTCCGACGCCGGTTACTATTGGGCCGCCCTGACCTCTCCCGGCGGCACGGTCAATTCGTCGTCGGCGATCCTCTCGGTCGTGCCGGCGGATGATTCGAGTGTGCTCGCATTGCCACCGAGCCGCTTGGTCAATCTCTCGGCCCGAGCGGACATCCCGGCCGGCGGCCAGCTTACCGCCGGCTTTGAAATGACCGGCCCGGGCGGCAAGTCGCTGCTGTTGCGGGCGGTCGGGCCGACACTGAGTCAGTTTGGCGTGGCCTCGGCGCTGCCCGATCCGAATCTGAGCGTAGTCCCTACCGGAAATTCGGTCGCCCTGCTGAGGAATGCCAAATGGATCGAAACCGGTGCGTTCGATGCGGCGACCACCGCGGTGGGCGCCTTTCCGCTCGTTCCGGGCAGCGCGGACGCGGCGGCGCTCACCACTCTGCCTGTGGGGGGCTACACGCTGGGAGTCACTCCAGCCAGGGTGACGGACTCTGGCACCGCGCTGGCGGAAATCTATGACACGGACTCGGCCAGTGTTCCGGCGACTCTGACCAATCTTTCGGCTCTGGGCTATGGCGGCGCGGGGACTGATGCGATGACCGCTGGATTCGTGATCTCGGGTCAGCGGGTCAAGCACCTGCTAATTCGCGCCGTCGGCCCGGGTCTGGCGCAGTTTGGCGTGGTCTCGCCCATGGCCGATCCCCAGCTTGCCTTGGCGCCGCAGGGAAGCAGCTACCCACCGGTGACCAACGACAATTGGAGCGACAACGGCCAGCAGGCTATTTTGCAGGCGGTGTTTAGCGAAGCCGGCGCCTTTTCGTTGGCCGTCGGCAGTGGCGATGCGGCGATCTATGTCGCCCTGTCCCCTGGCGCCTATACGGTCTCGGTCACGCCCGCCAGTGGTTCCGGCGGCGCGGTGCTGATTGAGATCTACGACCTCGACAGCCAAGCGCCTGGTGCGTGAGAGTACATCCGCGGTGTCCTTATCGCGGGAATTCTTCCGGCTATCCGTCCCACTGAAAATGCAAAGAGCCGCCGAACTTCACCGGCGGCTCTCTCGGTCTGACGCATCGCTCCGCAGCAGCTATTTCGAGGCGATCTGAGTCGCCCCCTTGACGTTTACGGGGACTGTTAGCATCGCGGTTTCAACCGCAGATGAGACGAGTGTTAGCTGACTTACCCGACCGTCGGCGAAGCGCACCACCAGGGTACCGCTATCTTCGGTTTCGTCGGCGAAGAAGCCGTGGTAGAGCCATAAACCGTCGGAGGTGACGGCACTCGGCTTACCGAGATGGGATGAAACCCAGATGCGATAGCTGCCGACCTGGACATACGGACCGGCAGCCTTCACGGGGACGATGCCGGAAATGGCGTGCTGCTGGGCGGCGGTGTCATTGGCGGAGGCGATGGCGGGGGCGAGGAGCAGCGCGGCGGCGAAAGCGGCGGCGCGGAGGGAGGCGGTGAGGATCGTATTCATGGCGGATGTTTTTTTGAGCTTTAAGTTTTGCCGTCCGGTTGGGCGACGCGGGTGAAGTTGCGTCTTCCCCGGTTTCCCCGCGAGGATGGCCACCTGAACGGCTCATGGGGCTGATCAAATGCATAATGCGGCTAATGAACTGCTCGTGGCGCGAACGAACGGCTCGGAATACGCGTGGACGACGGCGAATCCAAGGCGCAGACTCGATTGCGTCATGCGAATCCTGGCCTACTGCTTACTTGCTTTTGCGGGCCCGCTGCTGACTGCGGCACCGACGACGACCGCTGCACCGGATGTGCCCGTGCCCGATTTGCGAATCATGCGCGGGGATGATTCGCGCTGGGCATCCCCCGGCTGGGACGATCGGAACTGGCCAATCGTGAATTCCCGACAACTGCCAGGCCGCACCGGAATCTACTGGGTGCGCCGGCGGGTCGTGCGGTCGGAGCAGGGAACATGGCAGGATGCTTTACCAAACGAGAGCAGCGGCGCCGCGATCGATGCGATCGTGGGCAGTAGTGGATGCTCGTTCGATTTCTATTGGGACGGGCGACTGCTGCTGCGCAATGGTGTCGTGGGTTGGAACCGAGAATCGGAGGTGGCAGGCACGGTCGATTTCATCGCGCAAATTCCAGGCGAACTTCTGGGCTCGGGAGTCCACGTGGAGGCATTTCGCATTTCCAGCTTCCACTACAATTTTCCCGGCCAAACGAATTTTCGTATCAACCATTGGCTGGCGAACTACGACAACGTCATCACGCGCGCGGATCGAGACGCGATATTTCCGATGATCGGAATGGGCTGCGCGCTGGTTTCAGCCGTGATTTGTGGCGTGCTTTTCTGGTTGGTCGACCGACGCAAGCCGCTGCTTCTCTGCAGTCTGTTCAGCACGGCCGTGGCCGCCTACTATCTGCTCGCCAGTTGGCGATCCCTGAGCTGGCTATTGTTCAAGCCGGAAACCTATGATCAGGTCTATCCGATAAGCCTGGGAGTCGACGTCGTGATGGCGCTAGTGGGCTGCCTGCTGCTCGTGATCTTCCTCGAGCAGTTTGCCATTGCGGGCAAGAGAGGATGGTTAGCGGCGCAGGGCGTGCTCGTGGCGGCGGTCTGGTGCTCAACGTGGGACCGTTACATTGGAACAATTTCCGGCCGATATATGAACGTAGTATGGGACTGCCAAGCGGCGTTAGCTGTTTCGGCGGGGGCGGCAAGTTGGGCGGCGTGGCGACGGCGCCCCGGGGCGCGATTTGCCGCTGCGGTGGCATTGTTCGGTTTGGCGACCGTGCGGCTAGATCCGGGGGAGGCGCACAATCTATTGTCGCATTCGTTCTTGGCCACCTTCGCCCTGCTTGTGCTCGCTGTTCTCTCGGCCATAGGCCTGCAGGTACAGGCCGCCCGGCGGGCGGCGCGGGCGGCTGAGCTAACTGCCGCCAGGATGGAGATCGAACTGCTAAAGAAAAACCTTCAGCCCCATTTTCTCCTGAACACGCTCACCGCCCTCACTGAAGTGGTCGAGCAGAGCCCGCGGGAAGCCGTCAGGCTGATCGAAGATCTGGCCGAGGAACTTCGCTCTCTCTCCCGCATGTCGGCTGAAAAACTCATTCCGCTCAGCCAGGAACTGGACCTTTGCCGTGCCCATCTGCGGGTCATGAGCCTGCGCACGAGCAAAACCTGGCGGCTCGAGGCCGAGAATCTCGACCTCGCTGCCCTGGTTCCCCCTGCCTTGTTCCTCACCCTGATTGAAAACGGATTTACGCATCAACGCGTCGCAACTCCCAGCGCAGCGTTTGTCTTACGCCAGGAGCGCGCTCCGAACGGCGCGAAGAGCTACATTTTCGAGTCGCCGGGCAGTCCGCCTGACGTCCCGGCCCGCGCTCCGGGGGGCACTGGGCTCCGGTACGTCAAAGCGCGGCTCGAGGAGAGCTTCCCGGGTCGCTGGAGTTTCCGCCAGGGACCGATCGCGGGCGGATGGCAATCCATCATCGAAATCTTCCAGATCGCCTGAACGCCATGCGCATTCTCATCGTAGAAGACGAGCCGCTGATTGCCCAGCGGCTGGAGCGCATGTGCCGCGAAATCCTGGGTGCAGCCCTGGAACAGGTGCTCCACGCAACACTCCCCGACGAAACCGCCGCATGCCTCGGGGAGTCCACGATCGATCTGATGCTACTCGACCTCAACCTCCGCGGCGCCGACGGCATGCAGTTGCTCAAGCGCAGCGTGGCGGGCTCGTTTCACACCATCATTGTGTCGGCCAACACCGACCGGGCGCTCGAAGCCTTCGAATACGGCGTCCTTGATTTTGTCCCCAAACCGTTCAGCCGAGAGCGCCTGGGGCAGGCCTTGGCCCGTTGCACTGGCGCGGCGGCGCGCGCCGACTACTCTGCGAAATATCTCGCGATCCGCAAACATGGCCGGATCGAGCTGGTTAAGATCGACGATGTCCTCTACGCAAAGGGGGCCGGCGCTTATTCGGAACTGATGCTCAACGGTGGGAAGACCGAGTTGCACGACAAGTCGCTGGAAAAATTGGAGGCGGTCCTTCCGCCGGTTTTTGAGCGTGTCCATAAGAGTTTTCTCGTGCGCATGAGCGCGGTGAAGGCGCTGCATGCGGAGGAAGGCAGCCACTACGAGGTCGAGTTGCGCGACGGCACCCGGCTTCCAATCGGTCGGACTCGCTACAAGGAGATCCGCGACAAATTCCGCTGACCACAATTGTGAGTTATGGTGGACGTGCCGGGAGTCGAACCCGGGACCGACGGTTACGTTTGGCCTGTTCTTTTCGAGATCAGCGAGCCCAGGCCCAAGCTTCTGTCGCAGTGGATCATACGACGCATTTTCTCCGGCGACTTTTAAGTTATGGGGCGGACTGTTTTAGGGCAGATTTAGGCGGTTCTAAGGCCGTTTGCGGACCGCTTGGGCGCTTACGCTCATCGACTCGTACCATGGGAAAGTGGCGCGACGACCGGGACTCGAACCCGGGACCGACGGTTTAGAAAACCGTTGCTCTGTCCGGCTGAGCTATCGTCGCAAAAAAAGCCGCTTTCTTCGTATTAGCCTTTAAGGCGGTTTTCAATCTGAAAGCCTGGACTGCTATTGTTAACTTTTAATTCCGAGCGCTGCGATGAACTGCTCGACATTTTTCGGCACGAGTCGCAACGAGCGATCTGCTTCTAACCTATCGCTGAATGCTAACACGAGGCAACGTTGCCCAAGAAAAGACGTCCTCTCGACCGACTTTATGTTTGTGCGGTTGATCACATGTTCCAAATCAAAGAGTGGGCTAAAGAGGATAAACGGAAACCAAGAAGTAATCCACAACGTGTCGCGGGTCACTACGAGCCGGAGGCAGTTCCGTGCGCCACCAATGGAGGTTATAAAGTTTTTGCGAGACGCCCCAGAAGCAAACCACTCTTGGTAGATAATTTCGCTTTTAGCGATGTGCGGGCGATCGCGCACGGCGACAACCCAACGCGATACGGCGTAAATGCCGAAGGCAGCGGAAAAAAACCATGAAAAGTACTTATTTAGATCGGATGCGCGCATATCTCTTCGATCACGATAGAGCTTGTCGCGTATGTTCAGGTTTCTGCCGACAATCCAAAACGCGCCAGACGACCACGACGTCGCCATCGATTTTATAATAGACCGCGTACGGGAATCGTTTTGAGAGCAACCGATGGTACCCAAAAACCAATCGATGAATTCCGCCGAACAGCTCCAATGAATCGATGTCCGAAAACAGCGAATCAAGAAAGTAGGATCCTAGAGTATCGCCCTGTCTTGCATAGAACGCTTTTCCCTCAGCAAGATCCCCCAATGCCGAAGGGAGAATTTTGAGTTTCATTCACTGGGTCGTCTAAGCGCGCTTTTTGCGGCTTCCCAATCAATGGGCTTTTCCGCACCCTCAGCTACCCGTTGCTGCGTTTGGCGCAAAGCGTCCTGATGCCACGCGGGAGATTCCAAAGCCTTTTCATCTCGGCTTAGATCTGCCCAAAGCGTCTCCATCGCACTGAGCTTTTCCAGGCGGGACATTTGATGGATGGGAAGCGCGAAGGCCATAAAACGAGACTATGTGTCGCGCCCCAAACGGCAAGTTTCCATTTCCGGCGTCAGATTCGAACACGGCCTCACGAAATCGCGCCCGGGGTCTCCTCTGAAGAAGTGGTTTGTTGCACCTTTTTTGTCACCCGACTTCAAAATTTCGGCCTTCTCAGGATGACTCGAGATCATGATTCGTCCGCGCAATCTGCTGATTTAGCGGCGAATGATGACGCCGGATGACCCGGGGCGAAATGGGAGCAAATGTCCGATTCGTTTTAGAAAACCGTTGCTCTGTCCGGCTGAGCTATCGTCGCGAAAATTTCCTCATTCGTACGGCTACGAGCGAAGGGTTACAATCCGAAAGCTCCACGGCATCGAGCCGCGCGCCTCTAGACATACAGCTTGAGACCCGCATGTTCGACGGCGAAGGACTAGACTCCTTCAACAGCCAAAATGCGAACGCTGCGAACGGCGTGATCGACCCAAAACGTCACGACAAAGCCGCCCAAATCCAAGACTTGATTCTCCCGCCCATTGGCGCCGACAAATGCATAGTCGCCAACAGCGAACGGATGGCGGGCCAGACTGTCGAACGCGTCCAGTAGGAATCGTTGGTCGCTCGCCGGCCGCTGCATGAGGACGGAGACGGCTTCTCTGTCTAAGGAATAGTCGTAGCTGGCCGGCATTAGCTCGTGCTCGAGCGCGGAACCTTAAGCAATGCGCGGAGCTCGGCCGAAGAAACCGCTTGGCCCGAATCCATACGTGCATGAACACCGTCGATCCCGGAGCGGAATCCCGGCGAATCGGCCACGCGTTTGGCCTTCAGATACGATTCGAGCTGCTCCCGTTCCTGGGGTGACAGCCGTTCGATTTCTTGTTTGATCTCGCGAAAGCTCATCGTCTGGAAGTGAAGCAGATTTTGACGGGCGCGCAATGGAGAATCACATCTCCTGTCCTTCAACCAGCCACGTCGCATAGGTAAGCGCGGCGGCGACATCGTCGCCCTCGAGAACGGGATAGAGCTGCAAAATCTCTTCCTGCGTCCGTCCGGCGGCTAACAATCCCGTAATTGCCCCAACCGTCACCCGGAGATTGCGGATGCAGGGCTTTCCCCCCATTCGGGAAGGATCGCGGGTGATTCGATTGGTCGGACGCACCCAACTGGGGTGCCTCTTCCGGATCGGGGCGTCAAGGAACGGCCGTTGCACCTTTTTTGGCACCCGACTTCAAAATTTGAGCCTTCTCAGGATGACTCGGGATTACAAGTCTCGCTCATAAAACATTGCGCGACCAAGGAAAGACGACTCGGGCACACTCAGGCCAACACGAGCTGAAATATCCGTTCCGCTTTAGAAAACCGTTGCTCTGTCCGGCTGAGCTAGATGCTTCATTCAGCAAGGAACCGCAATCAGCAAGCCGGCATGCGCTCCCACCGTCACCCGGAGCACGCGGCGGCGGGACTTTCCGCCCCTGCGGGCAGGACAACACCCCATAGCGGCTGACCATCTGGGTGTGCGATTATGGATACAGAGTTAACAACCCGAATCATAACCATCCTCATGAAAAACCTCATCCTTCCCTGCCTCGCGATCGCCGCGCTGGTGTCACTATCGGCCTGCACCACCGTGAATGATCCGGGAAAAACGGCGTCGAGCACGACGACCTCCTCGCAGCAAACGACCCAGGCTCCCCCGGTCACCACCACGACCACGGAGACCCATCCCAACTAAGAGTCGCGATTGTTGGTCACAACGCGCGCATTTGGGTGTCAAATACGCTTAACCGGCCATGGCCGGCCCCGGGGGTAAGTAACCGGCGCCCCCGGGCGGCGCCGCGTTGTGACCGATCTAGAACCAGGCTGATACCTTTAACATGAACGATGCAATTTTTAACCCTCCCTTGCTCCGGCGCGTTTGGGTGTCGCCGCGAGATGGCCTCGCCAGATGGGTGGTCCTTGGGATACCCATTGTCGGGGCCGGAGGTGCCGCGGGGTGGTTTTGGAGTGTGCTCCATGGGGACCGATGGGCGAGCGCGAAGCTGGTGGTTGCGACGGCGGCCGCTTTGTTTTCGGTCGCCGCGCTCTTTTTCTGGTATGCCCGGGAAAAGAACCGGGAGATAACGCGCTTGCGGGCGTTGATTCCGGTCGGGGCGGAAATCGCCGAACCCGAAGAGTGGGGTGCGGCGGAAGAAGATCTATTGGCCGCCCTGTGGCATCACCCGGGTATACATGCTGACACCTTTGCGTGCTATCTTCCCGATCGGGACGGGAAAATGATTGGCTATCAATTGGAACGGCTGGAACGCGCGAATCTGGTGGCTTCGACCATCGCGGGCTATTTGCGACTGACGGCCGAAGGCCGGAGCTATGTGGTCCGGCACGCGCTGGCCGAGCGCTCCGGCTCGCTGCTATTCGAATCCACTCCGCTGGCGCGGGGTCGCCAGGCTGCCCATTACCGCAAACGTGAAATTTACCAGCAAGGCGACGAACCCCGCGTTCAGCCCGCCAATTGGATCCCGATGAGTGAGGATCAAGTAGCCGGCCAGGCCAATGCCGGCGACCAATCCGGCGAAAATTCCGAAGGTCGTCACCCGTTTCCAGCATAGGCCGAGCACCAAGCCGGGAAAGAATTGCCCGATGCCAGCATAGGCCGTCAGCAGCAGCGCGACCAGGGTGGTGGAGCTGTGGAGCGCTAGGCCGAGGGCCACCGCCGTCGTCCCCGCGATCACAATGCGCGCCACCTTGGCCACTTGATCGTCGCTGAGCGCCGGGGCGACCAACGGGCGATAGATATTTTTCGCGAAAAGCGTCGAGGCCGTCAGGATCATGATCGCGGCCGGGACCATCGCGGTCAGAGCGCCGGCGCCGCCGAGCACCCCCAGGAACCACGGTGGGAACGTTTGGCGGACGGCGGTCAGCAGGGCGAGGTCGCCATTCTTGAGCTGGGGGACAATGAGGATCGCCGCGCAACCGGCGACCACGATCAGCCCCAGCGCGAGCACGTAGAGCGGCATTACGATCGTGTTCCGGCGCAGGGTATCCGCGCTCTTCGCCGTAAAAATGGACCCGAAGGTATGGGGCCAGCAAGTGCCCAGCGCCGAAAGCAACACGGCGGAAACGTACCAGGAGTGGCCGAGATTGGGCGTGGCGCCCGGCATGACCATATGTCCCGGCTTGGCCGCGGCCAAGGCGGCGAACATGCGCCCGATTCCGCCAAAATGGATGTACGGCAGGCCGATGCCGACGACCAGCGCGGCGAAGACGAGGAGAATATCTTTGATGATGGCAACCCATGCCACCCCGCGCACCCCACTGGTATAGACAAAGCCGGCAATGATGACGGCCGCGGCGGTCATAGCGGGAGCGGGGGCGATCTGTCCAAAACTGGCCACCTCGACGATGATGCCGAGGCCGGTCAATTGGAGCTGAAGGTAGATGATGAGGAAAAAAATATCCAAAAAGGCGACCGCGGCGGCGAGCAGTTTGCTGCCGTAACGCTGGGCAAAGAAGTCTGGCTGGGTCTGCAGGCCGAAGCGCCGGCCGACTTCCCAAATGGCGGGCTGGAGAAAAAAACCGATCACTTGACTCAGGGTCAGGTAGGCGAGGGTGTACAGGGTGGGGCCGCCCTTGGCATAGATCCATCCGCTGATGCCCAGCAGCGAAAAGGTCGTAAAGATTTCGCCGGCCATGAGCAGCCAGACCAGCACGACTCCGAAACCCCGGCCGGCGACCGCCCACTCTTCCAGATTCAACCGGTGCTTGCGGCCAGCATAAAAGCCGACAAACGAGCCGATGGCGACGATACCCAATATGATCGTCAGCGCAACGGAGCTGGAACTCATCGCCGATTTTCCAGCCGATAGGCCACGCTAAGCAGGATCGGCGTAATGATGACCCAGGCGAGGAGCCAAAAGATATTGAAGGGCAAACCGAAGACCACCGGCGTCGCCCGGTCCCACAGCGGGACGGAAAAGCAGACCCCGATGAACGGAATCGAAGCAATCAGCAAGGCTCCCAGCGACGGTCTTTTCACCTCGGCCTCGACCAAAAGGCGGGGGCGTCGCGAGGGCGAGCAGAATTCTCGGGGGTGCGGAACGCGGCTGCCGCTCCGGCCCGATTAAGGGATATCGTAGACTTCGACCAAGGTGGTGCCGGCGGCCCCCGATACGCTCGACACTTGGGCCGTATAGTTCCCGGGCGGAAGCGTGATCAATAGAGCCGAATCGTAGCTGCCGGGATTGCCCCAAGCGAAGGCATAGACGCTACTCGCGGCGGTGGCGATCTGGGGATCGCCACGCCAACCGGCGTTCGCCGCCAGACTGAACGGCGCTGCGGCCAACAACGGGCCGTCGCCGCGGAGCAATAGGACTTGCGTCCCGCTGGTGGCGGCACCGCCGACCTCGAAGCCGACCGTCAGGGGTTGGGCGCCGTTACCGGCTTCCGCCAGCACGGAAAGGTTACCCAATCGGCCCGGATTGGCGGTGGCCATAAATGCCAGCGTGGCGGGCGTGCTGCTCGCTGAGCCCGCACCGTTGGTCACGGTGCATGTGTAGGTTCCCGCTTTGGCCGCGGTGGCGCCGGTCAGGACCAATCGAGCACTGGTCGCCCCGGAGATCGCGCCGCCGTTCAGATACCATTGATAGTTAGGCGAATTGGTCGCGGTAACATTGAACCCGGCGGTCGTGCTGGGCGCGACCGTCACCGAAACGGGCTGGATCGTGATCGCCGGCGGCGTATTGGTCGTCGCCTGGGATTGGATCGTAAAGGTGTTCTTGGTTTTGGCGAGGGAACCCGGTATTCATAAGTTCCCCACAATTAACACTATTTTCGGCCGCCGTTCGCGGGTCGGCGGCGGGAGGGCGCCCGGGTGGCGAGCAGTCCAAGACACCTAGCCCAATATCCGCTCGGCTTCGGCCGTGGTACTAACCGTGACGGTTTTCACCAGTCCGCGGTAGTGGACGATGGAAAGCAAGTTGACGCCGATGTCGTGCTCTTTTGCGGGCAACATCCGCACGATCAGGCCGACGCCACGGGCGCGGCAAAGGTCCATGATGCGGGTCAGCGGCGGCGCGCAGTCGAGATCCATCGCGGCCACCTGGCTCATGTCGGCAAACACGCTAAATCCGGGTTTCATCTGCGCCAGCAGCGCTTCGACCTTGGCGACGGCGCCCTGCAGGGTCGCGGACGAAATATCCCCCGCAAACTTCGTGCACACGAGATTACGGTTAAGGTCGATCTTTACGTCGAATGCCGGTCTGCCGTCCATGGGAGCGATGATCGAAAACTTACTCGCAAAACACAAACCAAACGGAATCTCCCTGAGAGGCGAGGGAATGCTGCGCGCGCGTCGGCGCCCGCTACCCCGCCGGTTGCTTGGTCATGCGGAAGACATGGCTGTCGAGGCTGCCCCATTTTTGCTTGCCGGAGACCATGGAGCGCCCGTAAAACTTACCGCTCGGCACGTTCCTTAACAGATTAGGTTCTCTGGTTGCTTCCTCCTTAGGCCCGGTTTGCCTTTAGAAAGGCCCTAATGGACTCAACCGAACTTACCGAAGTCGTTACCGAGTAATACATGGGGTGGTAGCTCAGCTGGTTAGAGCGTCTGCCTGTCACGCAGAAGGTCGCGGGTTCGAGTCCCGTCCATCCCGCCA
>Ga0182024_10000262_pt1 | contig 131424 bp, 117 predicted proteins | sample P32metaG_FD_120480 | JGI IMG/M metagenome (GOLD analysis project Ga0182024, IMG submission 120480) | Permafrost microbial communities from Stordalen Mire, Sweden - P3-2 metaG (Illumina Assembly) | ecosystem: Environmental > Terrestrial > Soil > Wetlands > Permafrost | place: Sweden: Stordalen... | reverse complement strand
CTGTGTCCAGCTTTTGGCCGCGGGCGCGGCCTTTTGTGCTTGCCCCGGAGGGGCAGCTTGCCCAAGCGCCGGCTCGGCTGTCAGCGCAAAGATGGCAGCCGCGGCCCCCAGCGCAGCGATGGATACAAGAAATGAGTATCTCATACGACTCTCCTTCCCAGCTTTCATCCCAAGATCTCCTTGGATGTGAAATCCCCTCCAGGGGCGGAACTACTTTTTCTTCAGATCTCCGTAAATCAATTCTTCCACGAATTCGACGCATTTGAATTCGTTGAGCTGCGCGTTCTTTTCTTTACGACGGTAAAAGACCGTGCCGATCTTCCAGGGCCGCGTATAGATTGTCTTGTCCTCGATGGTTGCCTCGTAGTTGATGTGATCGGCGTCGCTTAAGGTGAAGCGTTCGACAACGTGCGTCTGATCGGTTTGGAAGTTTCCCGATCGATCGAACCAGCTATTGCCGTTCAATCCGCTGACATCGACCACCAGCGTGTTGCCTTCCCAGTGGCCGTTCGACGTTCCCATCCACGTATCCACGGCGCCCTCTTTAAACTTGCCCATGTTGACCACGCGATTCGAAGTCGCGTACTCGTATGCGAACGCAATGTCCCGCTGCGATTGAACGATCTGGAATGGGAACGGCATGTAATTTGCGCGCGGGATGCCGGGCATGTAGCACTTCACTTCCGGGTCCAGCTTCATCCGGTTTTTGAAGTTTTCTTTCTGCTGAGCCGCAGCCGCCGGAGTATACGGGATCTCGCCGCCTTCGACGACCCCTTGGCCGGCGGGCGTGGCCCCGATCGCACCGAGCTGAAAGAACGGTCCAGGCCGGGCGCTGTGATCGAGAATATCCCAATCCGCCGTGCCCAAAGCCTCCCACAGACCTGTGAAGTTCGGTTTGCCATCCGGCATACGCGGGATCCTGGCCGGAGTTTGGCCGTTGCTCGGCATCGCCGCAAAAAGAACAACCAACGCCCCGGACAGCAGAGTCCCGGCCCGCCATCGATAAGACATAATCCTCAGTTTCCTAAACGCATTTATGCTACTCCAGTTGGCGCGGCGCCGCAACGGTCCGCCAGCATCCGCTCACTGCTATCTCATTTGATCCAGATATTTGTGCTTATGCCGCCGAGTTCTAAAATGATTCTGTTGCTGGCGACCGAGGCCGTGTTCCAAATCGGATCCATCCCCGGCACCAACCGTTCACCGAACTCGTAGACCGGCATAGCGTCTCCGATGGGACGCTTGGTTTCGGCATCGAGTCTCAGCGCTTCGAGCCACCTCAGGTTCCCGCTGCCTCCATGAGCCGTCAGGATGTAGAGCAGATCGCCGCGAGCCGACCAGAACGCGAAGTCGAACGAATCTGAAACCGGTGTGATCGGCACCCAGTCGAACGAGCCGAGAAGCTTCTCCTGCCAGACCGGCGCAACGAACGTCTGCCACTGGTGCTCCCCTACCTTCGCGACGAAGCTGACCCAGCGGCCGTCCGGCGAAAGCCGCGGGCCGGAGAGGTCTTCCCCTGCCCACACGATCCGGTTCACTTGACGCGTCGCCAGATCGAGAATGTCGACGTGACTGACCGGCGGCGAATCGTCCCATAGGAGCAATTTCTTTCCGTCAGGCGAGAATCCACGCGGCATCCCGCAGTTCTCGCACAGCGCTGTAGACCAGAACGGCCACCAGCCTGCGGATTTCATCCGTACGTTCAGCCCCTCATTGGTTCTTTCCCCATACACGTAACTCGCGCCGTTCGGTGCGAGCACGGAATAGAACCCATCGCGCAGGACCTTTTCTTTTTCTCCGTCCTGAAGGACGAGCGAAAAGCGGCCGCCGTCTTCGGCGCTGTACAGCAGCTTCGAGCCGGCGGCGGACTCCTGGCCTTTGCGAGCGGGTGATGAAGTGAGCGGCTGAGGTGGTCCAGTGAGATGCTCGCCCGTCGAATCGAGCGGGAGCGCCCAGAGATTCATTTCCACTCGCGTTCGGGCGAACACAAGCTTTCCCGCGGCGAACGAAGCTCCAGAATCGCCTTGAGCATCGTCGGTGGCGCGTATGGCCTTGCCCAGAACCTCGTCGTCGGGCCCGATTTGGACCTTCCACAGCGTCTGTGTTTCGCCTTGAAGACCGCTGAAGACGATCCAATCTCCTGGCAGCCACGCATTGGCGGACACCGAGTTGAACCCTTGCGCCCGCAGGGCGGAGAAGATTGATGTTTTGCGGGGCTCCCCTCCCGCGGCGTCAGCGATCCACCATTCGGGTTCGCGCTGATCGCGGTTCTTCGCCGTGACCAGAATGCGCACGCCATCGGGCGACCAGACCGGCGCGTACGAGTTCTCGATCGCGGGCAGCACAAGAGTGGCTGAACCGCCCCCCAGAGGGCGCTGATACAGCTTGCCTCCGCTTCCGTAAAGCAGCGTCCTGCCGTCGGGCGAGATTTTCGCCGAAACCGCATTCTCGACGATCAATTCCGGTGTGCCGCCGGATACCGGCTCGCGATAGATTCCTTGCGGCACTCGCGTCGAAGTAAGGTAGAGGCTCTTGCCGTCGGGGGAGAATTCGGGGTCGTAATTCTGCGACGCGTCGTCGGTCAGCGGCAGGGGAGCCGCTGATCTATCGACCCGGCGAACCCAGATCTGCGCTCTGGCTTGTCCATCGGCGCTGGCCGCGAACGCCACCACTGAGCCATCGCGTGATAGCGCCGGCGATCTCGCGACGCCGTTCCCGCCGGTAATCTGCAGCTCGTCGCTCGCCGAAGGCGGCGCGGAACAGGATGCCAGCAGCCAGACCGGCAAGATGAGGCTCCATCGATGCATGCTCCCTATATCGGCGGCAGGCGCGCTTGGGATCACGGCTTCGTTTGTCGCAGAAGCGCGCCCTGACTGAATCAGGGAGAACTACCTTCGATCGGGAAGCGCGAACACGTACAGCGCATTGCCCGTCGCCGGATAATGCAGCTCCGTTGTGACCACGGCGGGGACGTTGCGAGGGCTGCCTCCACCGTTGCTCGTCGTCACCGCCAGATACTGCTTGCCGCCCGCGGTGAACGTCAGCGGGAAGCCTTGCACCGCGGCCGGAAGCCGGGTCTCCCACAGAATACGCCCGGTGCCGGCGTCGAAGGCGCGGAACATGCGGTCCAGGTCGCCGGCGAAGGCCACGCCTCCGGCCGTCGAGACCACGCCTGTAAGAAACGGCGCGCGCTGTTCGTATTTCCAGATCTCGCGCATGCTCCGCACATCGTACGCCGCCAGCTTGCCGACATTCCCGTTGGTCCCCGGCATCTCAAAGAAGCGCCGCAGAGCGCCGTTGCCGCTGCCGCCGCCCGGGATTTTCTCGATCGCCTGCCCGTTCATTTCCAGGCAGCTCTGGCTCAACGGAACGATCAGCCGGTTGCCCGGCGCATAATAGGTCATCGACGGCCAGTTCTTGCCGCCCTCCGTCGACGGACACGCCGTCACCCACTCTCCGACGCGCTGCTCGACAATATCGTTGCGATAGTGCGGTTCCCCCGTGCGCGAGTCGATGGAATCGTACACGTTCTGGTACACCATTTCCTTGTGACCGAGATATTTCCCAGTCTTGCGGTCCAGCTTCCATAGGATGCCGACCTTGCCCGCGCTGAAGACGTAGTTCTGACCCTGATCGTCCACCAGCACCCGCTCGAAAACCTCGTCCAAATCCAGCGTCTCGCCCGGCGCGTAGCTGTGATACCAGGACAGCTTTCCGGTATCGGCATTCAGCGCCAGCGTGGAGTTGGCATACAACGTCGCGCCGTTGCCGGAGCCCCGGCTCACGCGCATCCACGGTTTGGCTTGCGCCGTTCCCCAGTAGGTCAGGTTCAAGTCCGGATCGTAACTTCCGGTAATCCAGGTCTCGACGCCGGCGCGGAAGGTGTTCGAGAGCCCTCCCCAGGTATCGCCTCCGGGTTCGCCCTCCAGCGCGACCGTTCGAAAGCGCCACGCTTCTTTGCCGGTCTTGGCGTCGTAAGCGCTAATGAAGCATTTCTCTTCTCGATACGTCGCGCAGGAGTCGCGGCCCAGTCCTTGAATCAGCCGGCCTTTCACCGCGATTGGCCCGCTGGTGTTGGCGTACTCGCCTTTGGAGCGGTCGCCCATGGTGGTGTCCCAGACCACCTTGCCGTTACGGGCGTCGAAGGCCATCAGATGCGCCTCGCCCGTGGCTACGAAAATCTTGTCGTCGTAGATCGCGATGCCGCGCATGGCGGGCGCGGTGGGATTGGAGCCGTAGCGATTCTCCCAGATCAATTCGCCGGTCTTGGCGTCGAGAGCCTGCAACACCATGCCGGCGTTGTTTACGTACAGCACGCCGTTGTGCACGATGGGTGCGGGCTGATTCCCGTTGCTCGCGCCCTCCTGCATGGCCCAGCTCCACACCAGCCGCAGGTCGTTGACGTTCTGCGCGGTGATCTGGTTCAACGGGCTGTAGTAGGTGGCCTTGTAGTCGCGGCGAAGCATCAGCCAGTCGCCGGGATCGGGATTGCGCAGCATGGCGTCGGTGACCGGAACGTAGTTTTTGACTTCACCCGCCACCGTGATTCCGCGAGGCGCCTGGGGGGCCGGATTATTCCCTTTGCCCTGCTGAGAAGGGAGAGCGGCGGAAGCCGCCGTGCCTGCCTGCAAGTACGCCGCACGCTGCCCTGACGCGACGTCGCGAATCGGAACGCCCGAATCCGCCGCGAGCGTACGATCGCCTGGCCGTGCGCTGTTGGCGTCGAGGATGAACGCGGCCAGATTGATGTAGGTCTGGTCCGAAAGCGACCCGCCCGTGCCGGGGGGCATCGTTGCCCGCATGAAACCGATCAAGTCGCCCGTGGTCTTGTCGCCCCATTGACCCATGAAGTTCGCGCCGGCCAGTTGCGGCCCTTCGCGTCCGGAAAGATCCGGCGCGTGGCACGACGCGCAATTGGTTTGATAGGCGGCGCGTCCCGCCAAGGCTTGCTCGGCAGTGTACGGCCCCGCCGGACGCTGCTGGGCTCCGCCTTGTTGAGCGAGGAGTTGAGCGGCGAGTTGAGCGCCGAGAATCGACACGCCACACGCGGCCACGATCGCCGCCCCCTGAGTTATTCGAGTCTTCACCGCTGCCTCCTATCCGCTCTACCGCGGCCACATAATCCCCAAGTATATCGAGCCGCGTCGTTACTGAGCGGTCCAGCCGCCGTCGATCAGCACGTCGGTTCCGGTGATGAAGCCGGCGTCGTCGGAGCACAGAAAGCGGGCCAGCTTGCCGATTTCCTCGGGACGGCCCCACCTCGCCAGTGGAATCTTGGTGAGGAACTGCCGGTTCAGCTCGGTGTCGTTGATCAGCGCGGTGTTCAGGTCGGTGGCGAAGGGGCCGGGGCTGATGCCAACCACGGTAATGCCTTCCGGAGCGAGCTCCTGAGCCAGCGACCGCGTGAGGCCCAGCACCCCAGCCTTGCTGGCCGAATAGGCGGTCCTTCCGGGAAGCGAGACGTGGCTCATGATGGAGGTCATATTGAGGATGCGTCCCCATCCGCGGCCGCGCATCATCGGAATGAAGGCGCGGCACATCAAAAACACCGAGGTCAGGTTGGCGTCCATGACCCTGCGCCATTCCTCTAGCGTGAAGTCGGTCAAAGGCTTGCGCAGGTTGACTCCGGCGTTGTTGATGAGAATATCGACGCGGTCAAATCGGTCGGCCACGCGTTGCTGAAGCGCCAGCACCTGCGCCTCCTGGGCGATGTCGGCCACGAAGACGGCGGATTGAGCGCCTCGCGCGGCGGCTTCGGAGGCGGTTTCATCAAGCTTGGCGCGGTCGCGGCCCACCAGCGCCAGAGCCGCTCCGGCCGCGCCCAGCTCCAGAGCCATGGCCCTTCCCAGTCCGCGGCTGGCTCCGGTGATCAGCGCGACGCGGCCGTCGAGAATCTTAGCGGGCATGGTATCCGCCATTGTAGAATGCGGGCGGAGGAGAACGCGCGCCCGCTTTCCCCGGCGCCGCAGACAGTCGCGAAACGCGAAGGTGAAAATCCGTGAGAAGGGGTTTCCGGTCAGCCTGCTGAACCCCGAGCGTCAGCGAGGGACGGGCATTTCGAACACGGATTGCGGCCCGCACGGCGTCTCCGGCTGATCTCAGGGAGCAAAATACCCGACAATGTCGATGATCAGGTCGGTCGGGTTCCCGGCGAGCACCGTGATCCCACCGCTAGCCCCCGCAGGAACAATCGCCGCGTTCGCAATCACGAACCCGTCTGGCGAATTGAGCGTAGATACGCCCGGATAAGCCTGCCCCGTGGGCCATGCCGACAAGAAACTCAGCGTCCCCAGCGGCACCACCGTCAAGTTCAATGCGTAGGCTTGTGCGGTCGACAGGATGCCGCACGGGCTGGATCGAATGGGGAAATTGCGGCCGGCATACGCCGCCAGGCTCGGCGGCCCGAACGCTCCTGTAAAGCCCTGGCCCGTTCGCGTATCGGCCACGCGGCAGGGCGTCACGGTGTAAAATTGCAGTCCCCCCGTTCCGGGCGCAGCGAACTTCCCGTTGATGTCGAGAATCACGTCAGTCGGGTTGCCCGCCAAAACCTCGATGTCACCGCCGGTTCCCGCCGGAACAATCGCCGCGTTCGCCAGCGTTGTGCCGTCCGGCGAGTTCAGCGTCGAGACGTTCGGATAAGGTTGCCCCACCGGCCAGATCGACAGGAAGCCAAGTGGGGCTGGGGGAACCACCGTTACGTTTAATGAGTAGGCCTGCTCCGCGCCGGACAGGCACGGACTGGTTGCCAGCGGGAAGTCCCGCCCGGCGTATGCGCTCAGACTCGGCGGCCCGAAGGCTCCCGTGAAGCCCTGGGTGCTGCGCGTGTCCGCGATGCGGCAAGGCGTGAGCGGGAAAAAGTCGAGTCCGGAGGCGCCGGGCGCGGCGAAATACCCGCTGATGTCGATAATCAGATCGGTCGGATTCCCCGCGACTACGGTGATACTGCCGCCTGTGCCGGCTGGAACGATGGCCGCATTGGCGATCACGCTGCCGTCGGTTGAATTGAGCGTCGATACGCCCGGATAAGGCTCGCCGGTCGGCCACGCCGAGAGAAAACCGAGCGGCCCGTCCGGAACCACGGTAAAGTTCAACGAATACGCCTGTGCGGTCGATGGAATGGAGCACGCCGAGGAAAGAATCGGGAAATTGCGGTCCACGTAGGCGGCCAGCGCCGGCGGTCCGAGAGCGCCCGTGAAGCCCTGGCTGGTTCGCGTGTCGGCGACGCGGCAGGGCGTGAGCGGGTAGAACAGCAAGGGGGCAGCCGCCACTCCGGCGACCCCCAGCCGCGCCAGCCATCCGAGTGCGTATCCGATGTTGGTGGATTGAATGGGATCCAGCAGCGTCAGATCGATCGAGCTGGTCTGGCCGCCCAAGTACATATTGCCGCTGGCATCCACGGCGATGGCGTTGGCCTCATCCGAACCGGAGCCTCCATAATACGTCGAAAAGCTCAAGGCGTTGCCGGCCGCATTGAAGACCGACACAAAAGCGTCGTACAGTCCGTTCAACGACGCCTGCACCGGGGCGGCAGTGGGAAAATCGAACGAAGAAGTATAGCCGGCGACATACGCGCTGCCGTTGGCCGCAACCGCCAGCCCATTCGCCCAGTTGAAGCCGGAGCCGCCCAGGTAGGTGCTGTAAACCAGCGCATTGCCGGCGGGGTTCACTTTGGCGGCGAAGGCGGCTTCGACCGCGTTATACGAAGTCTGAAACGCCCCCGCGGTGACGGGAAAATTGACGGAGTTGGTGGCGCCGGCGATATAGGCGCTGCCGCTGGCATCCACGGCCACGGCGTTGGCCTGCTCGGGAGTTCCCGTTTCGCCACCGCTCCCGCCCAGGTACGTGCTGTAGACAATCGCCGAGCCGGCGGAGTTGAGCTTGGTGAGAAAGGCGTCCTGGTATCCGCCATTCACGGCTTGAATCGCGCCCACCACCGGGAAGTTGGTGGAAGTGGTTCCTCCCGCGACGTAGACGTTGTGGCTGGAATCGAGCGCGATGCCGCCCGCATGATCGACGGTCGATCCGCCCAGGAGCGTGCTGAATACCACCCCGCCGGCGGAGGTCAGCTTGGTCACGAAGGCGTTCTGACTTCCAGCCAGCGCGGATTGCTCCGCGTCCCGAACAGGAAAGTTGGCCGACAGAGTATCGCCGGCGATATAGGCGTTGCCCGAGGAATCCACGGCAATGGCGTTGCCCGTGTCCGTGTTGACGCCGCCGAGATATGTGCTGTACACCAGCATGTTGCCGAGGGCGTTGAGCTTGAGCGCGAACGCGTCGCGTCCGCCGCCGAGCGTCGACTGAATGGGCGCCGCCAGCGGGAAATTGGTCGAAGCGGTCGAGCCGGTGACGTAAGCCTGACCGGCGCCGTCCACGGCGATGGCCTGGCCCCGGTCGTCGCCGCGCCCGCCGATATAGGTGGCATACACCAGTCCGCTTCCCGCCGGAGTGAGCTTGGCCACGAACGCGTCCACGCCGCCCGCATTGGATGCCTGGATCGCTCCCGCGATTTGTGAGTTGAGCGACTCGGTCCAGCCCGTGGCGTATAGATCCCCGGCAGAATCGACGGCGACGCCGGTCACTGCGCCCATGCCGCTGCCGCCCAGATACGTCGCGTACGACAACACCGGATCGATAATCAGGGGCCGCGAACGGTCGTAGGCGGCGATTTCGAATCCCACGGTGTGTGCGTCCAGCAGCAGGTAGCGCCCGGGAATTTCGACGCGCCCGCCCCCGGCGGCTTCCCGCCCGCTGTTGGCGGCGTCCCGATACCCGTCCTGATAAATGATCGGCGCCGCTTCCCGGGCCTCGCCGTTGCCATCGCCGCCGCCCAGCCTGCCGTTGTCACCCATATGGATGAGCAGATCGCCATTCGCCGCAATCGAGAGGCTTGCGCCGGAGTAATTCAGGCGGATCTGAGTCGGATCGGTGCCGGGCGCCACCAGAAATTCGGACTTGATGCGGTGGCCGGCGCCCCCGTAGCTCATGTCGATGCCAGGGTATAGATCCCGGTACAGAATCTTTTGGTATACCGGAAGGTTGGCCTTCCAGTCCTGTGGCCGGTCCCCGATGAGGAAATTGGCGTGCGCGCTCAGACGCTCGACGCCTTCAATGACGGGATGGGCATTCGCGTTGGCGAAGCGCACGCGCAGCGTGAAGCGGTCGAGCTGGAAAATCGCCGAGCTGGCCGTGAAGCCGGCCCGCAGCTCGGGCGTGTCCACCATGAAGCGCACGGATGGGTCCGTCTGGCCCAAGTTCGGAATGAAGAAGGCCGGAAGCGAATCTTCCCCGCCCCGTTGCGGTCCAAAGCGTTGCTGTCCAAAGCGCTGCTGTGCAAATGCTGGCGCGGCCGCCAGAAGCACCAGGCTGATCGTGTACCGCATGCTCCCCCACACAAGAATTCGACGAGAGCGGCGGACGCCTGCATATCTCTAGCGTGAGACGGGGATAGGCTGAGCGGCGGTGCGGGTGACGGCTCCAGTCCCGTGCGACACGCCGGTCAAAATCGATGCCGGGAATGAGCTGATGCTCGGCAAGGTCTGCCACTGCGAGCTCGATGGGGAAGCCTATCGGGTGGGGATTAACGTTACCAACGCCCTGCCGTCCCAGATGGTGCTCGAACTCGAACTGCTGAATCGGGCGCTAGCTAGCGGCATCGGTTGGGCCTGGGACATTCGTCCTGTCAAAAGGGACCCTCAGAGTTGGAAAGTTGCTGATTCAGTTATTTCTGGTTGTTGGGTGCGCCACCGCGCCCTTGGCCACCCCGGCCAACCTGCCTGCCTGGAGGCACGTGCGTTAGCGTATGCACGAAACGCAGCTTGCCCTTCTCTACCCGAAAGAGGTGGGTATCCGGCAATCCGCCGACGCCGAAAGTGCAAAACGCAACAACCGCTCCAATCGTCTCGTCGACAATGAAGCGCCGCGCGATGATGTTGACGCCGCTCGGTACGCCGACCTGGCAGCCGTCTTCCGGGACCTCTTTGCCGGTGCGGATACCGCCTTCCGTTCGGTTGCACGGATACCCCCACGGCACGGCGTCGAGCTTCTGCTCCAGGAAAGCATCAAGATAGGCATTCGCCGCGGCTTCCAAGGTCGCGCGGGTATCGCGCTGTCCCGCCGGGATCGCTCCCCAATCCTCGCGCGGCGACCACTTGAAGTAGTTGTCCACATTAAACAGCCAGTCCCCTGTGGTGGTCACCAGCGATTCGATTTCGGCGATCTTGTCGTGATTGACCCTCAGGCGCGTGCCGAGGACATACGGGTGGTCCTTATCCGTAACGATCGCCTCGGTAAACGTCTGACACGTCGTTTGGTCAACCAAGGTTCGATGAAAGTCGATCTTCAGCGGTTTCTGGATGACGCCCGACTTGATATCGACGACTTGCAGGTTCTCGATATAGGCAAGCCCCTGCGCCAGCGGCATGCCGGAAGGATCGCCCTTCGTTTGAGCTTCAATATAGAGATCGGTTGCGGCTTCGAGGCCGATTCGCGTGCAGGCGACCTGCGCGAAACCGGCCGCCGGTAGAAGAAATGCGAGCGCGATCCAATTAGAAGCAATGCGATTCATCCGGCTCCCCCCATCACTAAGAGATGTTCTATAGGCACGCTGCTTATCAGCATCAGGGTATCCTAAATTCCGCGCCTCCGGAGAGCCGGGAACCGATGCATTTTGCGCAACAGGATTGGTACTGAGGTGAATCATGTATCCTGATCACATGTATGATGATCAGGGATCGGCGAGGGAGGAAGCGATGCAAGACGGACGCAATCAACAGGCTCGGCGTGCTGGGATAAAAGTCAATCGGTTCATGCCGGGACCGGCGATTGTGGCTGTTGCGGCGGTTCTCTGTGCCGGATTCCTGATGGCACAGTCAGCGCCGCCGCCCAAGGCAATCGCACCCGCCGCGAACCTCAATCAACTCATGAGGGGGCTCTTCTTTCCGAATTCGAACACGGTCTTCTTCACTCAGAGATATGATCCCGCGGAGGTCAAGCGGGCGGACGAACCTTCCGGATCGACCGACCCCCTGACGGGAGTCTTCGGAGGCTGGGAGGCCGTGGAGAATAGCGCCCTTACATTAGCAGACTCCGCGGATCTTCTTATGACGCCGGGCCGGAAGTGCAGCAACGGGCGGGATGTTCCCGTCGGGAACGCGGACTGGGCGCAACTGGTGAATGGACTCCGGGAAGCCAGTATGGTCTCTTACAAAGCGAGTCTGACCAAAGACCGGGACAAATTGATCATGGCGTCCGAGGTGCTGGCTACATCCTGCTCAAACTGCCATAACAAGTACCGCTCCAGGATCAGGTGCCAGTAGGCCGCGGGCCCGGAACCCGCGTTGCGTCTTAGCCGTTCCCGATTGGAACCGCTCGCCGAGAGTCGGCCCCAACCGCGCCGCCGTGACCAGAGGACCCTACAAATCAAGCGATCGGCCCTGAGAAGCTCTCAGGTTAGAAGCCGACGATACGAACTCCCACACTTGGGCTCCTTCCGCTTATGGCCGCTGAATCAGCTCAACGCGGTTCCCGGCCGGATCGATCGCGAAACCGAGAACGGTGCCCGTGTTTTGGAACGGGCGCGGTTCGCCCGTCATCGTTCCGCCCGCGGCTTTGACGGCGGCGACCGTTTTGGCCATGTCCTTTACGACAAAGATCACGTGCGGAACCGGGTCCTTCACGTCGTCGGAATCGCGGTGAAAGAGGATCATCAGCGGATTCTTATTGGCCTTCGCGGCTTCGACAGTGGCCCCGAAGTTCACGAAGACCTCCGTGCCTCCCGGGTTTTCGATCCGATTGACCTCCTGCATGCCGAACGCCGCCTGGTAAAACTTCGCCAGGGCGACGGTGTCTTTCGCGGCGATGCGCACCGAGTCGAGGGCCACCTGAGCGTGTGCGGCGCGGGCGAGCAGCACAGCGGCGCATATCGCGATCGCAGTTGTGTGAAATCTCTTCATCAAAGCCTCCGTTGGCAAATCTCATCCATGATAGACCACGCCGGCAGCGCGCTGGGGAGAGGACGTGAGCGGCGTTTTGTCGGGATCTATCGGCCGGGTGACCGTCAAACCTCCTCGAACCGGGCTTGTATACCGCACGCCAGTACTTCTCAAAGCGTGAACGGATAAAACAGTAGACTTATCTTACATGAAGAAAATTGGCTTTCTCTCATTCGGCCATTGGACACCTTCTCCGCAGTCACGAACGCAATCGGCGGCTGACGCGCTGCTGCAGTCCATTGACCTCGCCGTGGAGGCCGAACGTCTGGGAATGGACGGAGCGTACTTTCGTGTTCATCACTTCGCGCGGCAACTAGCGTCACCGTTCCCGCTGCTCGCCGCGATCGGTGCTAAGACGCGAAGCATTGAAATTGGCACCGCCGTGATTGACATGCGATATGAGAACCCTCATTATATGGCGGAGGATGCTGGCGCCGCGGATCTCATCGCCGGCGGCCGCCTGCAGTTGGGAATCAGCCGCGGTTCTCCCGAGCAGGTAATCGAAGGGTGGCGCTATTTTGGCCACCGCCCGGTTGAAGGCCAGGACGATGCGGGCATGGGCCGGCGGCACGGCGAAGAATTTCTTGAGCTGCTGCGCGGCAAGGGCTTTGCTCAGCCAAACCCACGTCCGATGTTTCCCAATCCGCCGGGGCTGTTGCGTCTTGAGCCGTTCGCCGAAGGATTGCGCGATCGTATCTGGTGGGGGGCGGCGACGAATGCCACAGCCGCTTGGGCCGCCAAGCTCGGAATGAATATGCAGTCCTCAACCCTCAAATTCGACGAGACCGGTGAGCCGTTCCACATCCAACAAGCCGCGCAGATTCGCGCCTTTCATGCAGCCTGGAAGGAGGCTGGCCACGCCCGCACTCCGCGCATTTCCGTCAGCCGCAGTATCTTTGCCTTGATCGACGATCGTGATCGTGCCTATTTCGGACGAGGAACTCGGGAGGAGGACCAGATCGGCTTTCTTGACGAAACCACACGAGCGATTTTCGGCCGCGGCTACGCAGCGGAACCGGATGTTTTGATCGAGCAGCTTAGAAAAGACGAGGCGATCGCGGCGGCGGATACGCTATTGCTAACCGTCCCAAACCAATTAGGCGTTGCCTACAATGCTCATGTCCTAGAGGCAATTCTGACTACCGTCGCCCCTGCTCTCGGTTGGCGCTAACTCTCCCGTCAGGCGTCAATCATCGGTCGGAATCTTTTCGGCGTGATCGACGACGATCACATCCAGCCGGACCGTGCTCTTCACCACCTTCAGCCCGAGTTCCTGTTCGAGCGCGCTCGCGATAGCGCAACTTACGCAGGGTTGGTTCGTATCGAACTCTGCGCTGAAGTCGTACTTTCCGGTGAGCCCGGTCTTATCGATCACCGGATGGTCGGACCAACCTGCGCCAGCCAATTGGCCACTTGCGCCAGCGATTGTGCCCTGGCGAGTATGCGGCGGGCCCCGCCAGGGTTGTTGTCCATTACGATCGAGCCGGGGGTGGGCAAGAAGCGGTGGAGATAGTCGTCAGGGCCGGTCTTTAAATCCGTCCCAGGCGTCGTCTGGGGAGCAGAATCGGGGAGATCGGTCCTTCAGCTTGGACGCTCCCTTAGCGAGCGTCATCTCCTCTGCTTCTTGAAACACCCTCGATTCGTGGTGAACGATTACACCGAACCGGTTTTTGAGAAGGTTCTGCCACATTAGGTTGACTTGCTCTTTGGTCGCGCCTTCCGGCACCTTCGCGACAATCATGTATCGCTCGGAGCCGAGCCACGCGGGACCGCTGATTTGATGGAGCCTCACGTCGTAGGCGGTCTTGAGCAGCCACTTCAGATCCACGCCTGACCAGGTGATCTGTCCAGGGTCCGTCGTCCCGGAACCACCGCTCTTGGTATCCGGGACGTACGTAGGAGACGGAGGCAGTGGCTTCACCGACGCCACCTCGAACTCTGGAGGCGCGATAGTTGGCTGAGCCCAGATGAAGGACGCACCCAGCTCCAGCGACTTGCCCTTCGGCAGCGAGGCGGAATCCGAGGTGAAGCTTCACGACTGCTTACTTTTCAGTACAGGTCGAGCTTAGCCACTTGCCGGTGCCGTTAATGGTCATGTTCATGGGCGTACCGTTGGTAGTGGAGGCCATTTGAACATGGAACTTGAGGGATTCCGAGCTCGGGGCTTCGACGGTCCCGGTGCTGGTGTACTTGGTGCCATTTGAATCGCAGTCCATTTTCAGGTCCAGCTTGCTCCGCGAGGAGTTTGCGACGGTAACTTTGCAGTTTCTGTCGTCGCCGCCGGGATTCAGCTTGGCGAGGTCTTCTTTCTTAATGCAATTCTTGCTGGTGTTCGTGGTGGGCTGGCCGCTGGCCATGCCACCGGCCTGCTTCAAGGCGGCTTCGACTTTGGCTCTCTGATCGGGCGGCATCTTGGCGAGTTGCTCGGGCGGGATCTGCGGGATCTGCTTGGCAATTTGCGGCATGCCGCTCATCTGGGTGGTCACGGTGTATTCCCATTCGCCCGTCCTGATATCCAGCGGTGTGGGGTCGGCGGCCCAAACTGCGGTGCTCGCCAGAAGCGCGAGGGCAAAAGAAAGTTTCATCCCTTGAGGATATAACAGCCGCGCTCACTTCTGCGCTGAGAAGCGGAATACGGTAGTACTATCGAGATGCTCGCCGGCCTTTAGCTTAGTCGTGGGGAAGTCCGGATGATTGGGCGAGTCGGGATAGTGCTGAGTTTCCAGGCACAGCGCGCCGCGATGCTGGTAGGGTTTGCCCCCCTTGCCGTGAAACGATCCATCCAGAAAATTGCCGGTGTAGAACTGGATGGCGGGTTCGGTAGTCAGGACTTCGACGACGCGGCCCGACTTCGGATCGCTGACGCGCGCGGCGAATTCCAAGCCTGCGCCGGTGCGGTCGAGAATCCAGTTGTGATCGTAACCGCGGCCGAGTTTGATCTGCTCGTCTTCCGTCCCAACACGATCCGCGCCGATGCGCTCGCCAACGGCGTGAGGCTGGCGGAAATCGAAGGGCGTGCCGTCCACTTTGCGAAGCTCGCCGGTGGGGATCAGTCCGGCGTCGACGGGCGTGAACCGGCCGGCGTTGATGGTGACGACATGATCCAAAATATCGCCGGAGCCGGGCCCGGAAAGGTTGAAGTAGGAATGGTTGGTGAGATTGACGACCGTGTCCTGGTCGGTGGTCGCGGTGTAATGAATGCGCAGTTCGTTCGCGGGGGTCAGCTCATAGGTGACCGTTACTTTGAGATTGCCCGGATAACCCCCTTCGCCATCCTTACTCAAATACGTCAGCTTGACGCCTGAGCCAACACTTGGGCCGAGCGGCTCGGCCGTCCAGATCACCTTGTCGAAGCCGTGGAAACCGCCGTGAAGCGAGTTCGCACCGTCGTTCTTATCGACCGTGTAGGTTTTGCCGTCGAGGGTGAACTTCGCGCCGCCGATTCGGTTGGCGTAGCGGCCGATGGTCGCGCCAAAGTAGGGCGGCGAGGGCGTCTGTTGGTAGCCTTCGACCGAATCGAATCCCATGACGATGTCCGCCAGCGCGCCGTTGCGGTCGGGGACCTTCAGCGAAACCAGCGTCGCGCCGTAGGGCGTGAAGGTGGCCTCCATGCCATGCCCATTACCGATCGAGTTGATTGTCACGGCGCCTCCGCTCCCGCTCTTTTCGGCAGTTGTGGTCTTGCTCGATCCGCAGGATACCGCGAGGGCCGAAAGGGACACCACGGAAAGCGCAAGTGAGATTTTACTTTTGTCCATAGTACGCTCCCGGGCCGTGCTTGCGAAAGAAATGTTTGTCGTGCACCGGGCGCGGGATGGCGCCCGCCTGCGGGTTGATGCTCAACGCGTTCAGCGCCATCACCGCGATTTCCTCGAGGATCACCGCGATATGCGCCGCCTCCTCCGGCGTCCCGCCCCAACAGAAAGGAGCGTGCCCGGCGACCAGCACCGCCGGTGTGCCCAGAGGGTCAATTTTCTGAAACTGGCGGACGATTAAATGCCCGGTGTTGGTTTCATAGTCCGTGGCGATCTCCTCCGCGGAAAGCGTTCCAGTGACCGGAACGGGCCCGTGGAAGTAATCGGCGTGGGTGGTGCCGAGGCAAGGGATTTCGCGGCCGGCTTGCGCCCACGAGGTTGCCGCGCGCGAATGTGTGTGTACGATTCCGCCGATGCCGGCGAACGCGCGGTACAGCACCAGGTGGGTCGGCAGATCCGAGGAAGGACGCAGCCCACCCTGGACCGGCCGGCCCTCCAGATCCACCAGGACGATGTCGGAGGCCCGCATCGTTTCGTAAGGGACGCCGCTGGGCTTGATCGCGACGATGCCTTGATCGCGGTCGATGCCGCTGGCGTTGCCGAAGGTGTACAGCACCAGGCCCCGGCGGACGACTTCCAGATTGGCTTCGAGTACTTGCTCGCGAAGCGTTTGAAGGATCATGACGTGCGGGCCTCCGCGCTTTTCACATGAGAAGCTATCCGCCGAAGGGCCGGCAGAACGTCGCCCGCGGCCACCGGCGCCGAGCCGGCCGATCCGAAGGCGAAATAGAGTTTGCGATACATGCCGTACATTTCTTCGTAGGTCCGGGCGGCCGCGGCGGCCGGTTCAATGACGCGATGCTTGGGACACAAGGCGTCCTGCGCTTGTTCGATGGTCTGGAACGTGCCTGCGGCCAAAAATGCGAAAATCGCCGAGCCGAGGCTGGTGATGTCGCTCTCCGGCACCAGAACAGGCTTGTTCAAGACGTTCGCGTAGACGCGATTCAGCGTTTCGTTGCGCTGCGGAATTCCGCCTGCATTGATCACGCGATGAATGGGGCAACCGTACTCCTCCATGCGCTCGAGGATCACTCGGGTGTGAAACGCGGTGCCTTCGATGGCGGCGAAGAGTTCCTCCCGCGGAGTGTGCGTCAGCTTCCAGCCCAGGGTGATGCCGCCGAGCTCGGGGTTCACCAGCACGGTGCGATCGCCGTTGTCCCATGGGATACGCAGCAAGCCGGTTTCACCCGCGCGAAAGTTCTCGATTCCTTGCGAGAGCTCGGCCACGGTGCTTCCCGCCCGACGGGCGATGGCTTCGAACACGTCGCCGGTCGCCGAGAGTCCCGCTTCGATGCCCGACATCGCCGGATGCACCGAGCCTTGCACCACGCCGCAGACGCCCGGAATCAAGCGCGTATCTCGGGCGATGGCAACGATGCAGGTGGAGGTTCCCACGACGTTCACGATGTCGCCTGCGCGCACACCGGCCGCGACGGCGTCCCAATGCGCGTCGAATGCGCCCACGGGGATCGGGATTCCTGTGCGCAGTCCCAGAGCGTCCGCCCATCCTGAAGTCAAATGCCCCGCGATTCTGTCCGAAGTCGCGTAGGTTCCGTGCAACTTCTCACGCACACCAGCCAGCAGCGGATCGACGGCGACGAGAAAGTCCTCCGGAGGCAGCCCTCCCAGCGACGCGTTCCACATCCATTTGTGGCCCATGGCGCAGACTGATCGCTGGACCTTCGCGGGATCGCGGACGCCCGTCAAAACCGCCGCGGCCATATCGCAATGCTCCAGCGCGGTGACGAATCGCGAGCGCTTGCCCGGGTTGTGCCGCAGCCAGTGCAGGAGCTTTGAGAATCCCCATTCGGAGGAATAGATTCCGCCACACCAATCGATCGCAGGAAGCCCTTGGCTTCGCGCCGCGGCCGTGATCTCGGCCGCTTCAAGAAAGGCCCGATGATCGCACCACAAGTAATACTCGTCCAGCGGTTCCAGATTTTCGCCGACAACGATGACACTCGATCCGGTGGTGTCGATCGCAAGCGCTTTGACGTCTTCACCCGAAACCGCCGCTGCATCGAGCGCCTTGCGCGTAGCCTCTGCGAGAGCCCGCATGTGATCGGCATGGCTCTGCGTGGCGTGATCCGGGTCCTCCTTCCTGCGATGAAGAGGATACTCCGATAGGCCCGAGCCGAGCCGCCCGCGCTCGCTGTCCACGATGGAGACGCGAACGCTGAGCGTACCGAAATCAGCACCCGCTACGATGGCCATGCCAGTGGACGTCCCAGCCCAGATACTTGGTGGACGCTTCGTGAACCGCCGCGGCGCAATTGCTCAGGTTCGCGGCCACGTGATGCTCGAACCCGTTCTCGCAGATGTAGTGGAGCAAGTCCTGCAAGCCGTCGATTTGCACCACGCCCGCGCCGCCGAAGGTTTTTAGCGGATCGTCGGTGAAGCGTCCTTCGCCGAGATAGCCGCGCATGCTCCCGGTCACGTCGTGCGTGGAGAAGCGCGCGAAGGTCATCGGCGAGGCTTTCACGGTTCCAACCATGGTGCCGAACGTGTTCAGCTTTCCGACAGTGCCCGCGATGATCTCCTGATAATCCATGCGGACTTCCTTGAAGAAATGTTTGGGGAGATTGGAGCAGTGGAAGCACACGGCTTTGTCGGGATCGTCGCCGTAATTGTTGTTCCAATCAAGCAACGCGCTGGGCGTCTCCGAGGCCAGCCGCAGCGCGTGCATGCCGATTACGCCGGGAATATCCACTTCGCAGGCGCTGGACATGAGGCTGTTGCTCATCATGCTCATCACCGTGCACGGAACCACGCCGAAATATTCTTCCATCGAGGTCCAGCATTGCACCGCGCTTATGGCCAGCTCGTGAGCCTGCATCCACTCGTCCAGCACCGCGCCGAGCTTGGCCATCTTCACCAGGGACTCTCGCGGGACGTTGGCCGTGGAAACATAGGCGTGGATCGCGTCGAGCTTGGCTTGCACGGGAGCATCGCTGTTACCCAACCGATCGATGCGGCCGAAGATTTCCGAGAGATCGATGGGCTCAACCGTGATGCCGTTGGCTTCGAGAATTTTTTCGCTGTACCGCACGGTGTTGAACGCGGAAGGCCGCGCGCCTACTGATCCGATACGCAATTTTCGCAACCCATTTGCCACGCGGCAGACCGCGGCGAAGCGGCTGATGTCGGCGGCGAAGCTGGCGCTCGACGGATCAACCGTGTGCAGCGTAGTCAGCGTGTAGCGAATCTTGAATTGTTGAAGATTGTTGCACACGCTCATCTTCCCGCAGAAGCTGTCGCGGCGGTCCGCGATGGTCATCTTGCCGGGAGTGTCGGGGAAGGCGTGCACCAGCACGGGCACGTCCAGACCGGCCAGCCGCAACGTCTCCGCAACCGTTTTCTCGTCGCCGAAATTCGGAAGCGTGACGATAACGCCGTCGATGCCACCATTAGACGCCCCTCGATGTGCGGCAAACAACGCCGCGCAGGCTTTGGCGTCCGCGCGCGATTCCACCGCGCCGTATTTGGTTTGCTCCGGAGCGGGGCAAATCACCTCATGTCCCAGCGTCTGGAGCCTCGCGATCATCTCCTCGCGCCCGGACTTCACCAGATGCGCCGGAAAGAATCCGCGATTGCCTACCAGTAGTCCGAACTTCATCTCGCGTTCCTCATTGATGACGGCGCCTCCAAGGCGCGAACACGAGCGTGTAGATCAAGCCCAACACGATCAATAGCGCTCCCCACCAAATGCCGGCGTGCAGGTTGGCGAGCACCACGCTCTGCTCCGGCGGGACCACCAGATCGTGCAGGCTCGCGCCCAGGATCAGCACGCCATAGACGGTCAGGATCAGGCCAATGAAGAACCAGATGGAGGTGTGCGCTTCGCGGGGCATAGATGTGGCACAGGCCAGCATAACATGGGCGGCCCGCTTTGAAATCAGGAGTGATAGAGTGTAACCAAAGCTCAGGGGGTGACAGGATGTCCATTCGCGCTTTTGTCGGGCTTTCGGTCGTCTTTCTTTCTCCTCTCCTCGCGGCAGATCTCCGGCCTGACACGATTTTCTCGGCGTTGGTCACAAAGGGTTCCGACTTCGCGTCGACGCCCACAGGATTGTTCCGGGCGAATCGCAGCGAAAAGAAGTGGTCCGCAATTACGCTGTCGGCCGGAGTGCTGCGGGGGGGCATCTCAACTCCTCGAGTAACACCGACACATCTGCCATCTACTATTCGCCGGGCGTGAATCCAGAATATCCGACGGGTCTACCGGGACACGGACTGTGGTCCTCGGCAGACTCGGGGAAGACGTGGACCCAGGTCGATGCGGATCACCATATCAAATCCGGCTAACTAAGTATCGCGCGAATGAGCCGGTCACAATCCTGTACGACCCGAGGGATCCGTACCACGCGTCCATCCAATCGTTCGAATCGGCATGGTTGCTTCCGGCGCTCCTCTGCGGCATAGCTGCGGTCTCTTGCTTTTTCGGATTTGGCGCGCCGGCATGGAAGGGAGCCGGCGCTCGCAGGAAGCTCATTTCTGTGACGCGCAGGTGAAGTTCTCCGCCGCGTCGATGCTGCCGCTGCCCCTATAAACCGCGACCGTCGGATACATGCAGATCGGGCGCGTCCGTGTCGTTTTGCCGCCTTCGATGTGCGCGCCGGTGAGCATCTCCGGAGCTTTGCCCTTCTCTACCCAGTCGACCGCCGCCGCGAGCCAATCCACGTTGCCGCATCCCGGGCCGCCTTGGCAATGGAACATGCCCGGAACGGGGAAGAAGCGGTAGAAATCCTTGGTCTCCTTCTCGCCCATGGTCTTCATGGCCGCCTCGTAATAATTCACCGACATTTTCGCGCTGACGCCGGGATCGGCCCAGCCGTGATAGTGGACGATTTTACCGCCGCGCATCTTGACCGCGGTTAGATCCGGAATGGTCGCGTCGATACGCAGCGCGACGCCGCTCATGCGCTGCGGATCGGTGTCGAAATTATAGCTGTGGTAATCCCAGCTCGCCCCCGGCGCGGGATCGAAGGCCATAAACTGCATGAAGCTGTTCGCGATACCGAAGCTGTTCGCGAGCGAGCCGTCCCAGCCGCTGCGGGGCTGCCCGCCACCGCGTCCTCCCGCCAAGGCAAACGCTTCGCCGCCCGGAGGCAGGCCCGGAAAAAGCTGCCTGCCCCTGGAATCGCGAGGCCCGTCGTAGACCTTCTTCAGCGCGGCGATCTGCGCGGCCGTAAAACAATCCGGCCTATCCTCTTCGGAACTCGCCCGCACAACGGAGCCTGACGGCCCTGTGCGGGCGTCGCTGCCGGAACAGTGCGCCAGATCCTTCGCCGGATCGAAATCGCATTTGAGCGGATTCTCGATCAGCCCGTCCTTCAAGCCGTCGAGTGCGTCGCACTTATCGTAGACTCCTTTGGCGAGCGCGGGCAACTTCTCGGTAGTGATCTTGCCCGGCCCGTCGCCGATGGCCTGATAATTCCAAATCGCCTTCATCTGCAAGCCGCTCAGGAACAGCACCGGCGCGCCGATCACGTAGCCGTCAAAATCCTCCGGGTAGCGTTGCGCTTCCATCAAGCCCTGCCGGCCGCCAGTGGAGCAGCCCACCCAGTACGAATAACGCGGATCGGCGCCGTAGTAAGCACGGATGACTTTCTTGGCCAGCAGGACGGTTTCATGCACCGCCAGATAGCCGTGATCGACCACCTTGCGCGCGGCGTTGGGATTGTTGGGGCCGGGATAGGCGAAGCTGGCTTGTGGCTCTTTGCGATCATCGTGGCCGGTGTCGGTCGAGGTCGCGGCGTAGCTCTCGCGCACCGCTCCGTCCACGTTGGTGATGGTCCCAGCCCAGCCTCCGTTGCCGTCCATCTGGAATCGGTTGTTCCAATCGGTGGGCATTTTCAGGACGAACTTGGCCTCCGGCCAGATGACGCCGCGAATGTCGCAATGCTCCCGGAGATTGGGAGTCGCGGCGACCAGCTTCGCGGATTCGATCTTGACATCGGCGCCGAACGGCATCGCCGCCAGCTCATCGCATTTCTTTACGGGCGCGGCAATCGCGCAAACGGAAATCAGCGTGCAAACCACCACAATTCTTAGTCTTGCCATTTTGGTCCTCCCTCTTCATGCTTTCAGTCATGATATCCCGTCTGCTATTCTCTGAGCGTGCTGGCTTCTTCCCCGCCCTTGACGGGCCGGCTCTCCGGCCTAAAGCCCACCGCGGTGAACGCGATCCTCGCCGAGGTGCGCGAGCACCAAAGCCAAGCCGGAGCCAAACCTCTCGTCTCGCTCATGCGCGGTGAGCCCGATCTGAAAACGCCCGCGCACATCGTCGAGGCCTGTACGCGAGCCTTGCGCGACGGCCGCACCTCTTATCCCGATAATCGGGGCGAAAAACCGCTCCGCGAGGCCGTGGCCTTGAAGCTGGAGCGTGACAACGGCCTTCGCTTCGACGCTGCCACGGAGGTTCTCGCGACCACCGGCGCGACCTTCGGCATTTACGCCGCGCTGATGGCGCTGATCGAAGAAGGCGCCGAGGTTCTGCTGCCCGACCCGATCTACGATGCCTATCAATCGCCGATCCGCCTGGCCGGAGGCCGCATCAAATCCGTTGCTGCCCGTATCTCGGGCGGGCGCTTTGCGATCGATGAAGACGCTCTGGAAGCCGCGTGGTCGCCGGCAGTGCGCGCGCTCATCCTGAACACGCCCTGGAATCCGGTGGGCACCGTGCTCGATCGCGAGGAATTGGCGGCGGTCGCGCGCTTCTGCGAGCGGCGCAACGTAGCCTTGATCAGCGACGAAATCTATGAGGCGATCACCTACGGCGGCCACCCCCATCTTTCGCCGCTAGCGATTGCCCCGGGCCTGCGCGAGCGTTCTGTCTTGATCAACAGCCTGTCGAAGACCTACGCGATGACCGGATGGCGCGTGGGATATTGCGCCGGTCCCGCTCCTCTGATCCAGGCCATGTATCTGGTGCTGGCGCAATCCAGCCGCGGTCCCGCGACCTTTATTCAGGACGCGGCAGCGGCGGCTCTGGCGGGTCCCCAGGATTGCGTCACGGAAATGCGCGAGGAATATTCGCAGCGGCGAGAGCAAGTTCTGGCGCGGCTCGCCGGAATTCCGAAAGTGGCCATGCTACCGCCCGACGGCGGATTCTTCGCCATGGCCGATGTGCGCGGATTGAATCTGCCTTCGAACGAGATTCGCCGGCGCCTGATGCGCGATCATGGTGTCGTGGTGGTGCATGGCGCGGCGTACGGACCCGGCGGCGAAGGGACGCTCCGCGTCTCATTTGCCAGCGGAGGGGAAACGTTGACTCGTGGATTGGACCGCCTGCGCGAAGGTTTGTCGGCGTGTCTGTAGTCATTGACGCTGCTGCCCTGAAAGCCGAACTCGAGCGCAACATCTCCGGCGAGGTCCGCTTCGACGCCATCTCTCGCGCGCTCTACTCCACCGACGCGAGCGTCTATCAAATCAAGCCCATCGGCGTGGCGATTCCCAAGACCCGCCACGACATCGTTCGTATCGTCGAAATCTGCCGCCGCTTCCGTTGTCCCATTACCATGCGCGGAGGAGGAACCTCGCAAGCCGGGCAAGCCATCGGCGAGGGCTTGCAGGTCGATACCTCGAAGTATTACAGCCGCGTGCTGGAAGTGAACGCGGAGGAACGCTGGGCGCGCGTCGAGCCGGGCATTGTCCTGGATGAGCTGAACGCGCAGCTCGCTCCCCTGCGCCTGCGCTTCGCGCCCGATATCTCCACCGCCAGCCGCGCCACCACTGGCGGCATGATGGCGAACAATTCCTCCGGCGCCCGTAGCGTGATTTATGGCAAGACCATCGATCATGTGCTGGAGCAGACCGTGGTTCTGTCCGATGGCAGCGTCGCCGATTTCCGGGAAACGCTGCGTGCGAATGTCCCCACGGGCGACTCCCTCGAAGCTTCGCTGTATTCCACCGTGCTGCGGCTCGCCACCGAGCACGCCTCCGAAATCGACCGGCGTTATCCCAAAGTCCTGCGGCGCGTCGGCGGCTACAACCTCGACGAGTTCACCGATCCCGCCAAGCCTGTGAACCTCTCGAAGCTCATGGTTGGCTCCGAAGGAACGCTGGGCGTGGTGCTGGAGGCCAAGTTGAAATTGGTTCCACTGCCGAAGGCCAAAGCGGTCATGGTGATTTCGTTCGCCGACCTGCTGGAATCGCTTTCGTCGTCTCCGGTCATCTTAAAGCACAGCCCCTCGGCGATCGAGGTGATGGATAAATCGATCCTCGATCACACCCGCCAAAACGAGAATCTGAACAACATTCGAAACGAGTTCATCGACGGCGATCCGGCGGCGATCCTGTGTGTCGAATTCTACGCCGACCGCGCCGAGGATCTCCCGCCGCGCCTCGCAGCGCTTGAAGCCGATCTCCGCGCTCACGGACTCGGTGAACGCTATCGAACCGAAACCACTCCAGCCCAGGCCCACATCTGGAGCCTGCGTGAAGCTGCTCTCGGACTCTCCATGGCCATGAAGGACGACGCGAAGTCGATCTCCTTCGTCGAAGACACCGCGGTTGCGCCAGAGCGTTTAAGCGAGTTCATCGGCCGCTTCCTGGAGATGTTACGTGGATACGGAACCACCGCCGGCGTCTACGCTCATGCATCGGTCGGTTGTCTGCACGTGCGCCCGGTGATAAATCTGAAAACCGAAGAAGGCGTGCGCAAGTTTGAGGGCATCGCCAACGACGTTGCCAAGCTGGTTCTGGAATTCGGCGGCGCGCTTTCCGGCGAGCACGGCGACGGCCTGGTGCGCAGCCCCTTCATGCGGCAGATGTTCGGCGAGACGCTGTACGAAGCCTTCCGCGAGCTCAAACGAACCGCCGATCCGCTGGGCATCTTCAATCCGGGCAAGATCGTGGACGCGCCGCCTTTGACCGCGAATCTGCGCTATGGCGCGAAGTACGCGGCGCCGCCGCCTCCATCGCATTTCGATTTCGCCTTATTCGGCGGGCTTACCGGCGCGGTGGAGATGTGCAGCGGCGTGGGCGCGTGCCGCAAGAAGCTCGCCGGCACCATGTGTCCTTCCTACATGGCCACGCGCGAGGAGGCGCATTCGACCCGGGGCCGCGCCAACGTCCTGCGTCTGGCGATGAGCGGACAGCTTGGCGATGCGGGCCTCGCGGACAAAGGCGTCTTCGACGTCCTGGATCTTTGCCTCGAATGCCGAGCCTGCAAATCCGAGTGCCCCGTCGGCGTCGATATGGCCGCGTTCAAGAGCGAGTTTCTGGCCGGATACTGGGAGCGGCACGGTACGCCGCTCCGTACCAAGTTGCTTGGCCACATCGCCGAGCTGTCGGTGTGGGGCAGCCGTTTCGCTCCCGTCTCCAACTGGGCGGCGCTGCCGGCGCGATTCTTTCTGAAGCGTTCGCCGCCGCAGTGGAAACACCGGACATTTGAACAATGGTGCGAGCAATGGTCGAAGCAACGGCCGGCCCGCACATCGCCGGCACGCGCCTGCTCCTTGTTCAACGACACGTTTCTCAATCACTATCACCCTGAAATCGGTGTCGCCGCGGTCGAGGTGCTGGAACGCGCCGGCTACGGAGTCAACGTCGTCAAGCCCGGCTGTTGCGGACGGCCTCTGATCTCGCAAGGCCTGCTCGCGGAAGCGCGCGGGAACGCCGGCAGGCTCGTCGAAGCGCTGCACCCAGTCGCCGCGCGCGGTGAAAAAATCCTGTTCCTGGAGCCGAGCTGTCTCTCCGCAGTGAAGGAAGACTTGCCCTCGCTGCTGCGCGGCGAGCAGCAAACCAAAGCCCACCAGGCCGCCCGAGCCTGCGTCTTGTTCGAGGAGTTTGCCGCGCAGCTCGATCTGCCTCTGCGCCCAGGGCCTTCGAAGATCCTAGTGCACGGGCACTGTCATCAGAAGTCGATGGGACTATTGCCGGCGACGATGAAACTCCTGGCGCGCGTTCCCGGAGCGTCGGTAACCGATCTCGACGCCGGCTGTTGCGGCATGGCCGGATCGTTCGGCTATAGCCGCGAGCATTACGATGTCTCGGTGGCCATCGCTAACCGCAAGTTGCTTCCGGCAGTGCGAGAGATGAAGCCCGGCGATGTGCTGATCGCGCCCGGAACCTCGTGCCGGCAGCAGGTGAAGGACCTGGGCGGCAAGATCGCTCTCCATCCGGCGCAGCTTGTTCGCGATCTTCTGACCGGTTTGTGAGGGATGTTTTAGAATGATAGGCACCATGAAACGTTTCTTCAGCCTGCTGCTTCTCGCCGTGACTGTGTTGCTCGTGCCAAGCTTCGCCGGATCCGTCCGCATCTACCAGACCAACAGCGCCGGCGACCACGTCGATGTGATCGACCCGGCCACCAACACAGTCGTCCTGAAGGTGGAAGGGATCGAAGTCCCGCATGGCGTCGGCTTCTCGCCCGATGGAACTCGCGCCTACATCACTTGCGAATCCGAAAGCACCTTGTGGGCCACAGACACCAAGACCGGAAAACTGATTGCCAAGGCCAAGCTCAGCGGCCATCCCAACAATCTGTCGGTTTCGAGCGATGGCAAGTACGTGTTCGTGGGGATCGCGGTGGCACCCGGCGCGGTGGACGTGATCGACACCGCTTCGATGAACCTCGCCAAGAGCATCCCGGTGAAGGGCGCCGTGCACAACACCTACGTTACACCGGACGGCAAGTTCGTGATCGCCGGGTCGATCGCCGGAAAGATGATTACGGTTATTGATGAAAAGACGCTGGCGGTGGCGTGGGAACTGCCCATGGATCAGGGCGTGCGGCCGATGGCGTTCGAAAAGGCGGCAGACGGCTCCACTAGCCGAATGTTCGTGCAGGTCTCGAATTTCCACGGATTCGAGGTGGTCGACTTCAAGACGCACCAGGTCGCGCAGCGCGTCACTCTGCCGGATCAGCCCGTGAACGGCAAAGCGGAATCGGGAGCGCCGTCGCACGGGATCGCCGTCTCGCCCGACGGCAAGACGCTGTGGGTGAACAGCTCGATCGCCAGCGGCATCTTTGAATACTCGCTGCCCGATCTGAAGGTGCTGGGCTATGTGAAGACGGACAAGGTGCCGGATTGGGTCACCTTCACTCCCGACGGCAAGACCGTCTACGTGGCCAACTCGGGCGTGAATACAGTCTCGGCCGTCGACGTGGCCTCGCGCAAGGAGATCGCCCGGATTCCGGTCGGCGAAGTCCCCAAGCGCAACGGCACCGTCGTGATTCCGTAGTGGCTTTTTTCGGAGTTCCGCGTGCGAACCATACTCAAGGGGCTCTCACTTCTGTTGGGCGTGGTAATACTCTTTGTGGCATGGCGCCGGGGCGGACTTGTGAGCTGCAACGGTTGGGTTGCGCCACGTCTCCCGCTCTTTCCCTTCCTCGAATTTGTCGACGACGGATTGCTTTGCAACGGGCTCCCTCCGGAAGGATCACGACCCCCGGATCGGAAATTGTCTTTCGGAGCCCGTTCCTTACAATTTGTGGCAGACGACGGTGATGTAGTGGAGGCTCGTTGGAGCCGGGCGTGGTGATTTTATCTAGCCGCCCTCGCCCGGTTGCAGCATCAGTCGCAGGAGGTTACCTCAGATCATTTTGGGTGCGTCCTAAACTAATTTCCTCCAGCCGATAAGCGTCGCCCACGATCCTGAAGTAAAAGCGCCAGGAGTAGTTCACGCGAGCTTGCCAGAGGTCACGGGCTTCGTCGTACTTTTTCGCGTGGAGTGAGGGATGATGCAAGTTCTGGACCAGCAGCGCCGACTGCTTGTCAAAGGCTTCCTGGACGGCTTTCGGCGCTTTGAAATAGCTCCGCAGGAAATGCTTCAAGTAGTCCAGAATCATTCAGCCGAGCGTTTATTTTTCTTTTTGCGCAGCTTGGCCTTTTCAGCGTGCAGAGAAGCAACAAAGGCCTCGTGAGTCTTAAACGGGCCATATGAGCGGCCTTCCTCGTAATCCCTCTCGCTCGCCGCGATGCCACGATCGATAGCGAGGCGCTCGGCCGGCGTATACTCGTCATCCGTCGCCGCCGGCAGTTTTGGAAGGATGGTGATGACGCCATCGGACGCCTTGACTTCAAGTTCTTGGCCGCTCGTAAAACCGGCACGGCGCAGGGCGGCCGGAGGAACGATAACAGGCGCTCTGTTCTTGACAGCGACGGTCATAGTGATGGATACTTTTCACCTTTACGATAGCAGGCGGCTACGACAGCAGGTGGGGCGCCCTATTTCCCCGCCCGCACGGCACCGTCGTGATTCCGTAGCCGAATTTTCCTGTTGACTTTTGCCCCACTCTTGACTAAGTTATTAGTCAGTATTGTCATCGCCCATGCTTGGCGCCTTCAATAAACTCGCGTTCGCACTCCTGCTGCTCGGCACGCCTGGCTGCCTTTGGTCGCAACAGGACCGAATCACCGCTCCGATTGATTCGGCGCGGATCGTGCGGCTGAACGGAAATCTGCGGCCTGCCATGCTGCGCCGGAACGACGGAGGCCGGGTAAACGCGGCCTTCCCGATTCCGGCAATGACCCTGTTTCTGAAACCGTCGGCCGGCCAGCAGGGGGACTTGCGCCAACTCCTCGAGGACCAGCAGAATCCGGCTTCTCCGCTGTATCACCGCTGGCTGACGCCGGAAGAGTTCGCCGGCCGCTTCGGCCTCAGCAGAGGCGATATCGCGGCGGCGGCGGATTGGTTGCGGTCCCAGGGATTCACGGTGGGCAAAGTGGCGCGCAGCCGGCGTTGGATCGTCTTCAGCGGAACGTCGGCTCAGGTGGAAGACGCGTTTCACACTGAAATTCACCGCTATCGCCTGGAGGGTAAGGACCACTTCGCAAATGCGGCAGAGCCTTCCATTCCTGAAGCGCTGGCGGAGGTGGTGTTAGGGATGGACGGGTTGGACGATTTCTTATTTGAGACGGTTCAGCCCGAGCTGACAGCCGGAAATGTTCACACCCTCGCGCCGGACGACTTGGCGAAGATATACGACATCACGCCCCTGTACCAGTCCGGTATCGACGGCACCGGCCAGAAAATCGCTGTCATGGGCACGTCTCAGTTCAACGCCTCCGCCCTGGCCGACGTGGCGCAGTTCCGATCTGAATTCAAGTTGGCGCCAAATGTCCCGCAGGTGGTACTCGATACCGACTATCCAGACCCCGGTTTGAACGCGAACACCATCAACGAAGCTCATCTGGACATCGAGTGGGCCGGTGCCGTCGCACGCAAAGCGACGATTATCTACGTCTATTCGGGGACATATCCTCACGCTGTGCAATATACAGTGGACAACAATCTGGCGCCAGTAATCACGATGAGCGCCAATACCGGTTGTGAAGCTGCCAATACACCGGCAAACATGACCTTCTACCAAGCCCTGGCTCAGCAGGGGAATGCGCAAGGCATCACCTGGGTGAATGCGGGCAGCGATGCGGGTCCGGCCTCCTGCGATCCGAACGGCGCTCAGCTGGCAGTGAGCGGGCTGGGCTTGCGTTTCCCGGCGAGCATTCCGGAAGTGACCGCTGTGGGGGGCACCGAATTCAACGAACAGGGCGGCACGTATTGGACCACGAGCAATTCGGCAACCTTCTCTTCGGCGCTCTCATACATCCCGGAAATGGTATGGAACGATGCTCTGGCACTCGATGCGCTTTGGGCTGGAGGAGGCGGGGCCAGCATTTACTTCCCGAAGCCCGCATGGCAAGCCGGTCCAGGGGTTCCGAACGATAACGCACGGGATTTGCCGGATGTCGCCCTGGCCGCGTCCTTCTACCACGACGGCTATTACGTGATTCGAAACGGCGTGCCGGTCACAACTGGCGGGACGTCCGCGGCGACGCCTGCGTTTGCCGGAATCCTCGCCTTGTTGAACCAATACTTGGTGAGCGGCGGAATGCAGTCCCAGCCCGGACTCGGCAACGTCAACCCTGCGCTGTACCGATTGGCCGGCGCCACAACCGGCGTCTTCCACGACATTACCGTGGGAAACAATATAGTCCCTTGCGCGCCGGGCACCCTGGATTGTCCGAATGGAACCATGGGTTTCAATGCCGGCCCGGGCTACGACCTGGCATCCGGGCTGGGCTCTGTGGATGTCGCCGCACTCCTGAATGAATGGAACAGCGGGGCTGCCGCTAACTCGGCGGTGGTGGTGTCGGTTAACCCGAATCCGGTTTACCAGCAGGCGCCGGATGCCCAGGGGAATCGTTGGTCCACCAAGATCATTCTCACCGAGGAAGCAGGCATCGGCACCACCCTGACGGGTTTTACCATCAACGGCGCAAGCAGCGATGTTGTGGCCACATTCGGCGGCGCGGCGATTCCGGCGCTGGGTTCCCTGACAGCTACTGTCAAGTTCGCGAACATGAGTGCGCCGGCCGTGGTGGTGTTCGGATTCACCGGCCTGGATGCCTCCGGGCAAGCATGGTCCCAGCAGGCTTCGATACCGTTCGAGCAGGCCGCCACGCTGCTAACGATTGGCGGCGTGGCCAACGCCGCATCCTACCAGCAGGTATTTGCTCCCGGCATGTTGTTGTACGTCGCCGGTTCCCAACTGAGCCCGGCAGTGCAAGTCGCGAATTCTGTTCCGTTCCTGGAGTTCATGGGAGATGTTTCCGCCACCATCAATGGCCTAGCCGCTCCTCTGTACTACGTGTCGCCCGGACAACTGGATATCCAGGTTCCCTATGAAATTCAGCCGGGCAACGCGATTCTGATTGTGATGAGCCTGGGGCAGATTGCCTTCTTCCAATTCACGGTGGGCCCCGCGGCGCCGGGGATTTTTATGGCCCAGGACGGCTCGTTGGTGCCTGTTGCGAGTGGAGCGCCAAGCGACACTTTATCTCTCTTCATCACCGGACAGGGAGCGGTGTCTCCGCCGGTGGCCACCGGCGCGGCGCCCTCCGCCGGCACCCCGCTTTCGCAACTGCCGGCGCCCATTCTTCCCGTAAAGGTGTCCGTCGGCGGGACGCCGGCGCCCCTCGCATTTGTGGGCATCCCGCCCGGGCTGGTGGGAGTCACCCAGATCAATTTCCAGATACCGCCGGATGCTCCCTTGGGTCCGCAAGCGGTGGTGGTGACCGTCGGCAACGTGGCCAGCGCTCCCGTGACGCTTACCGTGACTAATTAGTTCTACGGCCGCGTGATTCAGTTCTGTATGTGGGGCGGATGGCAAGAGGCTGCTGAAAAAGCACAGTCAGCCGCGAATGTACGCAGATGCACGCCGATAAGAAGTCTGTTTTCAAATCCGCGTTGATTCGCGGCGATTGGCCTTAAAGAGTTTTTCAGCATCCGATGGCATCCTGCGCGCTGGTTGGCAACCCTATTTCGCCGCCCGCACCCATTCAGCGACGATCTTCCAATCCGGGTCGTCCTTGGACTCGAACTGATGCCCTCCGCCGTGGAAATCGTCGCCGCCGGCATCGGGAGCCAGAGGATGAATCAGGAAATGGCTCTTTGAAGGGTCGCCGGGAACCACCAATCGCGACACGGTTTCGAAATTCTGGCGCGATTGGCTTTCGGTCCAACTCGTCGCTCCGGGATCCAGCGGCTGGAGCTTGAAATTGCTCGCGCTGGCTTCGTGACAAGCCACGCAGCGCGCGTGATTGGGGCGCTTCTTGAGAAAAATCGGCTCCACGCGCTCGCGGTAGATTGCGAAACTGAGGCTCTGTGCAGTCCCCATCATCGCCGCCAGGGCCCCGGCCAGAGCAAGCGCCAGAGGCGCTTTTATCTTGTTCATGTCGTCCTCATGGAAGGCGCAAACGGCCTCACGCGAACTCCACTCGCTTGCTGGCGTCAACCTTCGAGTAAATCAGCGCTCCCACCACGCTCAGGCCCGAGGCCACCAGCAGGGGCGTGCTCCAACCCGACGCCTTCACCATGTACGGCACCATCAAAGTAGAAAGCGCGCCTCCGATATTACCGCAACTGTTCATCACCGCGGCAGCCGAACCAGCATAGTCGCCCGCGATGTCCAGCGGTATCGCCCAGGACACCGAAACCGTCACTTCCAGACCCGCAAAGGCGATCCAGTTGAAGTACACGCAAGTCTTAGGATCGCGAGTAAGGGTCGAGGAAAGGATTCCCACCGCGGCAATCATGAAGCCGGCCATCCCCACCACGCGCCGCGAGAGTTTGACGTTGCCGGTGACGCGTAGCGCAAAATCGGTGAGCCATCCGCCCGCCAGGTTGCCGATGGCCGCGGCGATCCAGGAGAGGCTGGTGAACGTTCCCATGTCCGTCGTGTTGAAGCCGCGAGCTTCCTTCAGGTAGGTCGGGAACCAGTCCGTATACCAGGCCAGCGAATACTGATAGCAGGCGTACATCGCCGAAATCTCCCAGACCACGGGACTCGCCAGAATCCGGCTCCACGGAACCGCGGTGCCCACCGCCTTCCGGGGACCTCCGCTGGCCGCATGGATTTTTTCGAGCTCCGCCGCGTTCACGCCATGGTGCTCCTCCGGCGTGTCGCGATAGTAGAAATACCACGCCGCCGACCACAGGAGTCCAACTCCGCCGAAGACCACGAACGGCACGCGCCAGCCATAGCGCACCATCAGGAACACCACCGCGGGTCCGGCGATCGCGCCTCCCAGACGCGAGCCCGCGTGCGTGATGCCTTGCGCGAAACCCCGCTCGCCCGGCAGGATCCATCGCGAAAGAGATCGGGTGGCGATGGGAAACGCCCCCGCTTCGCCCGCTCCGAAGATAAAGCGGATAACCACCAGCGACGCCACGTTCCAGCCCGCCGCGGTCAGCGAAGTGAACACGCTCCACCAGCTCACGATCAGCGTCAGCGCGCGGCGCGGGCCGATCCAATCCCCCAGCCAGCCGCCCGGGACCTGGAACAACGCATAGCTCCAGCGGAAGATGGAGAGAATTGTTCCCATCTGCACCAGCGAAATGCCCAGCTGCTTGCGCATCTCGGGCGCGGCCGTGGAGATGACCACCCGGTCCATGTAGGTGATCATGTACGCGGCCACGGTCAGGGCCAGCACGACGTGCCGCGCGTGCGTGGGGCGGGAGCCGGAAGGAACAGGCATGCGAACTGTGAGTGTATCCGATTCCGAACCGCGGCGGTCAGGGAGCGGTCTTGATCGGACGCGTCGACGTCTTCCGCTCGGTCGGAAAATCCGACGGCATCCGCACCGTCACCTTGCCGGTGGCGGCCCACTCCGCGCCGCGCTCCAGCGTGAACTGGAAGCCGACGCACGCCATGCCTTCGGCCGAGCGCCCCAGCAGCGTGTGAAACACGCGGCCCTTTCCGTAGGCCAGTGCGATCAGCACCGGCTCATCGCGTCCGGTGCCGCCGCGCTCCGCATCCGAATGCGCGGTCGCCAGCAGCACCATGTTTTTCCCGGGCCCGCGAAGATCGCCCGCCAGCGTGTCGGCCGAGTGCATCCACTCGAGCGGCAACCCCTTGGTGACAGGGTGCTCCGTGTTGCGGATCGTGACCGCGAAGGGTCGATCCGGATGCGGAGCTTTGCCGGCCGGGCCGGCCGCATCGCCATCGAACGCCATGTTCCCTTCGTGATAAAACCAAATGGGTCCCGCGGTCTTATCGCGGTTCGCGGCGCCGCTTACGCCCAGGATCAGGTTGAACCCGGTCCAGGCCGGGAAGGCGGCGTCCGCGGCGGGTAGCGCCACCAACCCTCCGCCGGCTTGCAGATATTTGTCGAGCGCCGCGATGGTGGCCAGCGGCCAGGCGTCTCCGCCATAGTTCAACACCACCACTTTGTACTTGTCGAACGGCGGCTGAAAGGCGTTGCCTTTGGCCGGCGTGGTGAGCACGTCCACCTGGAGGACGCCCGACGCCTCCAGGATTGCCTTCACCGCGACCGTCTCGTTTTGCCATTCCGGCCCGTCGATCAGGAGCGCCCGCACGGACGCGCCCGACGCCAGCTCCACCGCGATGGCCGCGAGCAAGGCGGCTCGGATCGCTCTCATCTCGCTCTCATCTCCGCCCCTCAGGATAGCGCAAGGCTGCCACGCTGAGTGCCCGCACGGCGCTAACCGTCAGGACAAGCGCTTTCCCACCAATCAAAGCCATCATTGTGGGTAGTGGGTCATCAGTTCGACACGCGGGCACCTCGACGACTATACCTCCCGGTGGCTTACAAGCTGCCTGGTGCCTTCAAATGACAGCGCGGCGCTTCGTCCATACGCCCTGGGTGCGACACCTACCGCCCGCCTGAAGGCCTTGCTGAAGGCTGCATCGGAATCATAGCCAACGGCCTTTGCCACCTCGAACAGCTTTTTGTCCCCCTTGCGCAAGAATGCTGTGGCTTTCTGCATTCTCCAATTTGTAAGATACTCCAGAGGCGTATTCTTAACCAGATCTTTGAATCTCAGGGCAAACGCGGAGCGAGACATACCACAGGCTGCGGCCAGCGACTCGACTGTCCAGGGGAAGTCCACTCTCTCATGCATGGCTTTGAGAGCTACTCCAATTTGCGGGTCGAAAATCGCGTGGAGCAGGCCGCTCTTACAAGTTTCCGGCCGTGATCCAACGTGTGCGCGGATGCATTGCACGAACAACACATCCGCCAGGCGGTTGACCACGAGGTCTGATCCAGGCGACGGTTCCGCCAGTTCGGACGCAAGCATGTTTAGTGTCGTGTGCAGCGCGAGGCCTTGCGCCTGATCCGCTCGCACAAGTATGAGCAAGGGCAGCAAACGCTTCAGCGTTTTGACGCTGGCCGGGTCGAACTGGAACCAGCCCGAAACGATGGTCGTTGGCGCTCCTCCGCCACCGTACCGGATCACCTGACTACCATCTCGAGGCGCAACCTCACAAAAGCTGCGAGGAGATGTCCCAATGTTGTCCCGGAGCGCGTATGAGCTTCCGGGAGCCAGAAGAAAACAGTCACCTCCGGCGAGCGGCAGCGCGTCAGAAATGCCCTCGACACTGAGCCAGCAATTACCGCGAAGAAGCATTCCGAAATGGGCGAACGGCAGCGGCGAAAATTCCGGCTGAGCGGAGTGTTTTGCGGTTCCCTCCTCGTCACTTCCATCTCTCTTCAGCCCCCAGGGCGCGGTGGCTTCCAATCTTGCGTGAACCACGCCGTCGACCTGCATGGTCAGGAACAAATCTGTAATGGGATCCAAGTGTAGCCTCTCATATGGACTGTTGGACAAAACAACTGGACTGTAAGACAATCCTAGTCCAGAACGCTGGACATCTATTCTCACAGGTTCAGATGAAACCTACGAACGAGGAGGTTCAAAAATGAGACTGCTTCGAATAGATTCCAGCGCCCGGACGGCGTCGGTAACCAGGCAATTAACCGCGAGATTCGCCGAAGAGTGGAAAATGAAGCATCCGAATAGCGATGTCATGCACCGCGACCTTTCGGCAACAGCACTTCCGTTGATTACGGATGACTGGAGCGCGACAAATCGCGAAGCGTCCACGCTGAGTCCTGCTCAGCGGTCGTACCTTGCCACATCGGATGATTTGATCGAGGAACCCCGCGCGGCGGAGACCATTGTCATTGGGGCACCCATGTACAACTTCTCGATTCCCTCCTCATTGAAGGCCTGGATCGACCAAATTGTCAGGATTGGGAAGACATTCAGTTACGGATCAAATGGTCTGCGTGGGCTTCTGGAGAAGAAAAAGGTCGTCGTCATCACCGCTCGCGGGGGCGCCTACGAGAAGGGCACTGCCGCAGAAGCGTTCGATTTTCAGGAACCCTATCTACGGAACGTCCTCGGATTCATTGGGCTCACAGACGTAACGTTTGTCCACGCCGAAAACCAGCGCGGGGCGCAAGCCGGCACGTCCTTCGCGGCCGCTGTGGAAGAAATCGCCGTAATCGTTGCGGACCAGCCGTCGCTCATTGACACGAGGAACTTCGTATGAATATAGCCTTATGGGCCACACAGGTGGTGCTGGCATTTGCCTTCATTGCAGCGGGCGGGATGAAGGTGTTCGCTTACGAGAAGTATAAAACTCTTTCGGCGAAGAACCGTCCGATGGAAATCACACGCGGGTTGGTTACGTTTATCGGCATTGCCGAACTCTTAGGTGCAATCGGGATTGTTCTTCCGATGGCAGCTAATGTCGCTCCGTTGCTCAGCCCGATAGCCGCAGTTGGGCTTGCGATCATCCTGCTGCTGGCGGTTTTCTACCACGTGCGGCGCCGCGAATCGCCGGCGGCTGCCGCCGGGCTGTTGTTGCTTGCCGTTTTTGTGGCGGTCGGGCGCTTTTCCCACTGGGCATGAGGAAGAAGAGGTCGCAGGTTCCATGATGCTTGCGACCGATTCCCGTCCGGCCACATGGATCCGTCGGGAGACGGCCCGGCCTTGCGGACACGGCCCGCTGCGCCAGCGAGCTCGTGAGAGCGCTACCCTAATAATGCGATCGAATCTATGCCGCTCACTTCTTTCGATCCCCTGGTCCGCGAATGGTTCGAGTCCCGCTTCTCCGCGGCGACGGAGCCGCAGAAGCTCGGCTGGCCGGAAATCCGCGCCGGCAACGACGTTCTGATTTCAGCGCCCACCGGCGCCGGAAAAACGCTCTCGGCGTTTCTCACCGCGATCGACGATCTGGTGCGCCAGGCGCGCCTGGGCGAGCTGCCCAACCAGACGCAGGTGCTCTATGTTTCCCCGCTCAAGGCCCTCAGCAACGACATTCGCAAGAACCTCGACGGGCCGCTCGAAGGCATCGCGGCGCTGGCTCGCGCGCAGGGCGTCCCCCTGGCGGAAATCCGCACCGCCGTGCGCACCGGAGACACGCCCGCCTCCGAACGCCAGCATATGCGGAAACACGCCCCGCACATTCTGGTGACCACGCCGGAGTCGCTGTACATCCTGCTGACCGCCGAGGGGCCGCGCAAGATGCTGGCTTCGGCGCGAACCCTGATCGTCGATGAGATCCACGCCGTGGCGGACGACAAGCGCGGCTCGCACCTGGCGTTATCCATCGCGCGGCTGGAGGCGCTTACGGGAAGCCCGTTACAAAAGATCGGACTGTCGGCGACGGTCAGTCCGATCGAGGAAGTAGCCCAATTCCTGAGCCCGCGCGCCAAGATCGTGCAAGTGAGGCGCAAGCGCGCGCTGGATCTTGCGGTCGAGGTCCCTCGCGACGAGCTGGGCGCCGTGGCCAGCACCGAGATGTGGGGCGAGATTTACGATCGTGTGGCCGCGCTGGCCTTGGAGCACCGCACCACGCTGGTCTTCGTCAACACCCGCAAGTTGTCCGAGCGCGTCGCGCACAATCTGGCCGAGCGCCTGGGCAAGGACGCGGTGCTGCCGCATCATGGCAGCCTGTCGCGCCGCCTGCGCCTGGAAGCCGAGGAAAAACTTAAAGCCGGCCAGTTGCGCGTGGTGGTGGCGACGGCTTCGCTCGAGCTCGGCATCGACATCGGCACGGTCGATCTCGTCTGCCAGATCGCGACACCGCGATCGATTGCCGTCGGGCTGCAACGCGTCGGCCGAGCCGGCCATTGGGTAGGCGCTCTGCCCAAGGGGCGCTTCTTCGCCACCACCCGCGACGATTTGATCGAATGCGCCGCGCTGGTTCGGGCCATCCGCGCGGCCGATCTCGACCGCCTGGAGATCCCTCGCGCGCCTCTGGACATTCTGGCGCAGCAGATCGCCGCCGCCGCGGCCTGCGACGATTTCGCCGAAGACGACCTTTTTGCGCTGGTGCGCCGCGCCTACCCCTATCGCGACTTGAGCCGGCAGGCATTCGACGAGGTTCTGGCGATGCTTTCCGAAGGCATCGTCACCTCGCGAGGCCGGCGCGGAGCAATGCTGCATCGCGACGGCGTGAATCATCGCGTGCGCGCGCGCCGCGGAACCCGGCTCGTCGCCATCACCAACGGCGGGGCGATTCCGGACACGGCCCAGTATCAGGTGATCGCCCAGCCGGAGGAGACCGTCATCGGCTCCGTCGATGAGGATTTCGCGGTAGAGAGCGCGGTGGGCGACGTGTTCCTGCTCGGCACCACGAGTTGGCGCATCCGCCGCGTGGAGCCCGGCCGCGTGCGCGTCGAGGACGCCCACGGCGCGGCCCCGTCGATTCCGTTCTGGCGCGGCGAAGCGCCCGGCCGTACCCGCGAGCTTTCTCTCGAAGTCTCGCGTCTGCGCGAGGACATCATAGCCGCCGACCTTCAGAGCCGCGAAAGTGGGGCAGCTCTGCGACCTGCCGTTCTCCCTGCGAGCGCAGACAACGCCGTCGCCCTCCTCGAGCGCGAGTGCATGCTCGACCGCCGCGGCGCGGAGCAAGCCGCTCTCTACGTGCGTGCCGGCTACCACGCTCTCGGCGCACTCCCGACTCAGGACACGGTGATCGCGGAGCGCTTCTTCGATGAAGCCGGCGGGATGCAGTTCGTGCTGCACGCGCCCTTCGGCTCGCGCATCAATCGTGCCTGGGGGCTGGCGCTGCGCAAACGTTTCTGCCGGACCTTCAATTTCGAGCTGCAAGCCGCGGCCACCGACAACGGCCTGGTGCTCTCCCTGAGCGATCAGCATTCCTTCCCGCTGGAGCTGGTCTTCAGCTTCCTCACCACCGCCACGGTGGAGCACGTTCTGACGCAGGCCATGCTCGATGCGCCGATGTTCGGCGCGCGATGGAAGTGGAACGCCGCGCGGGCGCTGGCCGTGCCGCGTTTCGCCGGAGGACGCAAAGTCCCTCCGCCCATCCAGCGCATCCGCGCCGACGACCTGCTGGCCTCGGTGTTTCCGGATCAAGTCGCTTGCGCGGAGAATCTGACCGGTGAAATCCGCATCCCCGATCATCCGCTCATTAACGAGACCATCGACAATTGCCTGCACGAGGCCATGGATCTCGAAGGCTTGAAGGAGATCCTGGAGCGCATGGCCGAAGGGTCGCTCAAAACCATTGCCATCGACACGCGCGAGCCTTCGCCTTTCTGCCACGAGATCCTGAACTCGAATCCCTACGCCTTTCTCGACGATGCGCCGCTGGAGGAGCGCCGCACCCGCGCGGTGCAGTTGCGGCGCACGCTCACGCCCGAGGATGCGGCCGGGCTGGGAGCGCTGGACCCGGAGGCTATCGCGCAGGTGGCCGAAGAATCCTGGCCCGTGGTCCGCGATGCCGATGAGCTCCACGACGCCTTGCTCACCCTGATCGTGCTTCCGCCGGTCCCGGAGTGGGGCGTTTTCTATCAACAGTTGATGCAGGCCGGTCGCGCACGCACGATCAAGCGCGCCGGCCGAGGCTTTTGGGTTGCTACAGAGCGCGTGGAACTGGCACTGAACGCCGGAATCGAGGCCACCAGCGTTCTTAGAGGTTGGATGGATTCCATCGGTCCGGCGACCGCGCGCGAGCTGGCCGGCCGCCTCGCCGTGCCTCTGGACGTCGTCGAGTCCGCCCTGGTCCACCTCGAAAACGAAGGCCAGATTCTCCGCGGCAACTTTTCTCCCCGTGGCGATTCAAAGGAAATGGAGCGCACAGCCCAGCAGAGCGTTGTGCGCGATACAAAAGAGTTCTGTCATCGCCGCATTCTCGCGCGCATTCATCGCATGACTCTGGGCCGCCTCCGCCGCGAGATCGAGCCCGTCACCGCCGCTCAGTTCATGCAGTTCCTGTGCCGCTGGCAGCATCTGGGCCGGGGTTCGCAGCTTCATGGCGTGGACGGATTGTTTCAGGTGCTGCGCCAGCTTCAGGGCTACGAGATTTCGGGCGCGGCGTGGGAATCCTCGGTGCTGCCGTCGCGCCTGGTCGAATACGATCCGGAATGGCTCGACCGGCTGTGCCTCTCGGGCGAAATTCAATGGGGCCGTCTTTCGCCGCATCCGGTGGCGATGGAGACCGGCGAAGTGCGCCGCGTGCGCCCCACCCGCGTGGCTCCGGTGGCTTTTTTCCTGCGTGAGGACGCCGCGGCTCTGCTGCCGCCGGCCACGCAGATGCCTCTGCTCTCGCACCCGGCGCGCGATATCCTCACCGCCATCGAAGCCCGCGGAGCCTTGTTCTTCGAAGAGATCCTGCGCGCCACCGGGCGCCTCGCCAGTGAAATCGAGGACGGCTTGTGGGAACTGGTCGCCGCCGGCTTCGTAACCGCGGATGGATTCGAGAACCTGCGAGCCTTGATCGATCCCAAGCGCCGCCGCGGCGAAGGCCGGGGCCGCAGCGCCCGCCCGCGTCACTCCGCCGGCCGCTGGGCGCTGCTGCGCAGCGGCGTAGGGCTGAGCGCCAATCTCGAATTTCTCTCCATGCAGTTCCTGAACCGCTGGGGCGTGGTCTTCCGCGACCTGCTGGTTCGCGAGACGCTCGCGCCGCCGTGGCGCGATTTGCTGACCGTCTACCGCCGCATGGAGGCGCGCGGCGAAATTCGCGGAGGCCGCTTCGTCTCCGGATTCGTCGGCGAACAATTCGCGCGCCCCGAGGCTCTGGACCTGCTCCGTCACATCCGCCGCTCCACGCCTTCGGGAGACGCGCTCTGGATCGCTCACACCGATCCTCTGAACCTCACCGGCATGATTCTGCCCGGCCCGCGCACGGGCACTCTGGCGCAGGGCTCGCTGCGACTCATTGATGGCATCGCGCAGGAAGACTCGCCGGAGAGCGTGTTTGCCGCCGTCTAGTCCTGTTTCATGATTAACGTAGGGCAGCGTTGGTGGTGGGGCGGGTCCCCTGACCCGCGGCCGACGCCCTCGTCGGCCCTGCTTCACGCCCCAGCAAGCCGGACCGGGATCCCGCGCGGACGAGGGCGTCCGCCCCACCGGGCCCCTAGAAACTGTGAAACTGGCCTAGCTTTGTGGCGCACGCTTCAGCGTGCCGCGTCGGCACTCTTGCCGACGCCCGGCTTCCTCTTACACAGTAGCCAGCTCACGATCAGGACCACCGCGACGGCCGCCGCCTCCACCGCGTAGATGACGGCCTGCGAAGGATGTAGCGTCCGTGTAACAAGCTCGTCCTTCAGCACCATCTCCGCGCCCACTTGGCCCAGAATCGCCGAGCCCAGATACAGCGTCCAAGGATAGCGATTCATCATCACCACGAACAGATTGCTGGAGAGCACCAGGAAAGGAATGCTCAGACCCAGGCCGAAGAGGATCAGAAGCAGGCTGCCGTGCGAGGCTCCGGCGATCGCCAGAACGTTGTCCGTGGACATGGTGATGTCGGCGAAGACGATGTACCAGACGGCGCGCCAGATGTGCCCCGCAGGCGGCGCGCCCTTCTCCGGCCCCTCCGCGTCGACGAACACCTTCACCGCGATATACAGCACGAACGCTCCGCCGATCAGCTTGACGTACGGGACGTCCAATAGCTTCACCGCGGCGTATGTGATCAGAACCCGCAGCGCAACGGCCGCAACCGCTCCCAGCGCCGATCCGATGCGCCTCTGCCGGGGAGGCAAAGACCGCACCGCCAGCGCGATCACCAGCGCGTTGTCCCCGGCCAGCGTCAGGTCGATCAGGACAATCTTGAAAACATCGATAAAGAAGCCGGGGGCGAAGGTCACATCGATCTCAGACCATGGCTGGCGGCCGATGACGCCGATAAAAGACAGTCTAGTTTATCCGCGTTCATCTGCGTTTATCTGTGGCCAAAATGGTGTTTTTTGGACGGTCATGACGATTATAGCGGGGCTCGATACGTCCATGCCGCGCAACGGCCCTGTGCGGCCCCAAATTTGATATCTTCAATAGGCTGGTTTGCGATCAGCCTGGTTCGCTCGCCCGGAACATAACCATGACCCAATCCATTACTTTGACCATTAACGGCACCGCCTACTCCCACGAAGTGGAGCCGCGGCTTCTTCTGATTCACTACCTGCGCGAGGTGGCCGGTCTTACCGGCCCGCACATTGGCTGCGAGACTTCGTTGTGCGGCGCTTGCACGGTGGAGCTGGACGGGAAAGCCATCAAGAGCTGCACCATGTTCGCGGTCCAGGCCGACGGCGCGAACATCGTCACCATCGAAGGGTTGGCCGTCAACGGCAAGCTGCACGCCATGCAGGAGGCCTTCTGGAGCGAGCATGGCCTGCAATGCGGCTTCTGTACGCCGGGCATGATCATGGCCTCCAAGCAGCTCCTCGACCGCAATCCCGATCCCACCGAGGCGGAGATCCGCCACGGCATCGAAGGCAACATCTGCCGCTGCACCGGCTATCAACACATCGTCAACGCCGTCAAAGCCGCAGCCAAGGCAGGGAGGGCATAACTCATGTCGACCATCGTCACCAAACGCGAGACTCTGCTGGGCAAGCGCATTCGGCGCCGCGAGGATCCGCGCCTGATCACCGGCACGGCAACCTACGTCGACGACATCAAGCTGCCCGGCATGTACTATGCCGCGATCCTGCGCAGCCCGCACGCCGCGGCCAACATCCGTTTGCTGAACGTCCAGCCCGCGCTGGCGCTTAAGGGCGTCCTGACCGTGTTCACGGGCAAGGATACGGAGCACGCAGGCACGGTCCCGTGCGGCGCGGCTCTGCCCGGCCTGCGCGTGCCGCATCACACCATCCTGGCCACGGACCGCGTCTATTTCGCCGGCCATCCTGTTGCCGTGGTTGTCGCCGCCGACCGTTACATCGCCCAGGACGCCGCCGAAGCCATCGAAATCGAATACGACGTGCTTCCCGCGGTGGCCGATCCAGAAAAAGCGCTGGCGCTCGGCGCACCTGCCGTGCATCCCCAGTGGCCCGACAACACCGCGTTCACGTTTCACCAGGAAGGCGGTGACGTGGACCAGGCCTTCGCCGATGCGGATCTCGTCGTGAAGCAGCGCATCACCAGCCAGCGCCTGATTCCGATGGCCATGGAAACGCGCGGCGTCGTGGCCGACTGGCGCGGGGCGGAGCGGGCCTTGACCCTGTTCACCTCCACGCAGGCGCCTCACCTGGTGCGCACGCTGGTGGCGGCGCAACTCGGCTTGGACGAAAACCGCCTGCGCGTGGTGGCCCCCGAGGTCGGCGGCGGCTTCGGCAGCAAGATCGATACCTACGCCGAGGAGATCCTCATGGCGTTTGTGGCCATGAAGATTCAGAAGCCCGTCAAATGGATCGAATCCCGCCGCGAGAATTTCCTGTGCACCATCCACGGCCGCGGCCACGTGGATTACTACGAGGTCGCGGCCAAGCGCGACGGCGAAATCACCGCCATCAAGCTCAAGATCATTCAGGACCTGGGAGCGTTTCTTTCGCTGCTGACGCCGGCAATTCCCACGCTCAGCGTGCTGATGATGCCGGGTCTTTACCGCACCAAGAACATTCGCGCCGACATCGTCGGAGCGTTCACCAATTGCATGGCCACCGACGCCTATCGCGGCGCCGGACGCCCCGAAGCCACCCACGGCATCGAGCGCATGGTCGATATCCTCGCCGCCGAACTGAAGATGGACCCCGCCGAGATCCGCCTCAAGAACTTCGTGCGCAACGAGGAGTTTCCCTTCCCCACCGCCACCGGTTTGATGTACGACTCCGGCGATTACGCCGCCCCGCTCCACAAGGCCATGGGCATCGTCGATTATAAGAAGGCGCGGAAGGAACAAGCCGAAGGGCGCGCCAAGGGCAGGCTTATGGGCATCGGCATCTCCACCTACGGTGAGATCTGCGCCTTCGGTCCCTCTCCCGCGACGCCCGCCGGCGGCTGGGAAAGCGCGCAGGTGAAGATCGAGCCTTCGGGGACCGTCACGGTCATGACCGGCATCTCGCCCCACGGGCAGGGCGAAGAGACCACCTTCGCACAGATTGCAGCCGACGAGTTGGGCATCGATCTCGACGACGTCCTCGTGCTGCACGGCGACACCTCGGTCGTACAATACGGCATCGGAACCTTCGGCAGCCGCTCCACCGCCGTCGGCGGAACGGCGCTCTACTTCGCGCTCCAGGAGCTCAAGACCAAACTCAAGAAGTGGGGCGCTCTGCTGCTCGAATCCGAGGATGTAACGCTGGCCGACGGCCAGTGCACCTGCAACAAGAGCGGCAAGAGCGTTTCGTTCAAGGAAATCGCCTTCGCAGCCTACCGCGCCATGAAGGTGCCTCCCCATATGGAACCGGGCCTGCTCGCCACCTATTTCTGGGAGCCGCCCAACTTTACCTTCCCCTTCGGAGCGCACATCGTGATCACCGAAGTGGATCGCGAGACCGGCGATATCGATCTCAAACGCTACGTCGCCGTGGACGATTGCGGGCGGATTCTGAATCCGCTCATCGTCGACGGGCAGGTGCATGGAGGCGTCGCGCAGGGCCTCGGCCAGGCGCTGTGGGAGGGTGTGGTTTACGACGACAACGGCCAGCTCCTCACCGGCGAATTGATGGATTACGCCGTCCCCCGCGCGCCCATGATGCCGTGGATCGAGAGCAGCCACACGGTAACACCCTCGCCTGTGAATCCGCTCGGCGTCAAAGGCGTCGGGGAAGCCGGAACCATCGGAGCATCCCCCGCCGTCGTGAACTCCGTGGTGGACGCGCTGTCGCACTTGGGTGTGCGTCACATCGACATGCCCTTAACGCCCGAAAAGATTTGGAGACTCGTTTCGGAGCGCACAGCCTGATCGTGGCGTTGTGCGCGATTCAAAAAGGAAAAACCCCAATGATTCCCCAACAATTCGATTACTCCGCTCCCCAGACGCTCGATGAGGCGCTGGGACTCATCGCTTCGGGCGCTAAGCCGCTTGCCGGCGGCATGAGCCTGATCCCCATGATGAAGCTGCGCCTGGCGCTGCCCGATCATTTGGTGGACCTGGGCCGCGTCAAAGAGCTGAACTACATTCGCGAGCAGGCCGGCTCCCTGCACATCGGAGCCGCCGCCACGCATCACGAAGTCGAAAGCTCGGCGCTGGTTCGCTCGAAGTGCCCTCTTCTGGCCGAGACCGCGTCGCACATCGGCGACGTCCAGGTGCGCAACCGGGGCACCATCGGCGGCAGCGTGGCGCACGCCGATCCCTCCGCGGACTATCCCGCGGCTTTGCAGGCGCTCGAGGCCAAGGTGGTGCTGCAAGGCGCAAAATCGGAACGCGCCGTCGCCATTGACGACTTCTTCGTCGACACCTTCACCACCTCGATCGAGCCTGGTGAGATGATTCGCGAGGTGATCGTGCCGGTGGATGCAGCGGGCGCCGGCTATCAGACCGGTGCAAGTTATCAAAAAGTAGCCCAGAAGGCCAGCGGCTTCGCGGTGGTGGGCATCGCCGCGCGCCTGCGCATCGCCGGCGGGACCATCATCATGGCGCGCATCGGCGTCACCGGTCTTTCCAACCGTGCCTATCGGGCCACCCACGCCGAGCGAGCGCTCGAAGGCCGCTCCGGAACTCCCGCCGAGATCCAGGCCGCCGCCTCGCTCGTCACCAAGGATGTCGAGGCCAATGCGGACATCCACGCCTCCGCGGAATACCGCTCGCACCTGGCGCGCGTGTACGCGGCTCGCGCGTTGGCCGTGGCTCGGGCGAGGGCAGAGTGAAGATTGCCGGGTCCACCCGGCTCGCCATTCCGCCGGAGCGCGCCTACGAAATGATGCAGGACCCCGAGGTGCTCGCGCGCGCCATGCCCGGCTGCGAGAGCCTGGAAAAGATCGGGCCGGACGAATACCGCATGAAGATGAAGATGGCCATGGCGAGCCTCTCCGGCGCCTTCGAAGGCAAGGTGCGCATCACCGATCAAACTCCGCCCACCAGCTTCAAGTTGACCGTGGAAGGCACCGGCAAGGTCGGCTTCATGAAGGGCGAAGGCCTGCTGCACCTCTCCCCCGCCGCCGAAGGCGGGACCGACGTCGCTTATGAAGGGGACGTGCAGGTCGGCGGCACCATGGCCGCGGTGGGACAGCGGCTGATCGACGCCACCGCAAAAATGCTGATCAAGAAGTTTTTCGAAAAACTCGCTGTCTGAACCGCGACCGTCAGGGAGCGGATGTCACAGCGGGATGTTGCCGTGCTTCTTCCGCGGCATCGTATCCTTCTTCGTTTCGAGCATCCTCAGCGCCTGGATCACGCGCGGTCTGGTTTGGCGCGGCTCAATCACGTCGTCCACGAACCCGTGCTCGGCCGAGATAAACGGGCTGGCGAAGCGCTTGCGGAACTCGCCGATTTTGGCTTGCCGCACGGCTTCCTGTTCTTCCGGTTTCGCCGCCGCAATCTCGCGCCGGTACACGATGTTGACCGCGCCTTCCGGCCCCATCACGGCGATCTCCGCGGAGGGCCACGCCAGGTTCACGTCCGTGCGCAGATGTTTCGAGCCCATCACGCAATAGGCTCCGCCGTAAGCCTTGCGGGTGATGACGGTGATTTTCGGCACCGTCGCTTCCGCATAGGCGTACAGGAGTTTGGCGCCGTGGCGGATGATGCCTCCGAACTCCTGCGCCGTGCCCGGCAGGAAACCCGGCACATCCACGAAGGTCACAATCGGAATCTGGAACGCGTCGCAGAAGCGCACGAACCGCGCGCCCTTGACCGAAGAATCGATATCCAGACAACCTGCCAGAAACGCCGGTTGGTTGGCCACAAACCCGACGGAGCGTCCATCCATGCGTCCAAACCCGATCACGATGTTCCTGGCCCAATATTCCTGGACTTCGAAAAACCGCCCCTCGTCGGCGACGCGCCGGATCGCATCCTTGATGTCGTAAGGAACGTTGGAGGCCTCCGGCACCAGCGAATCCAGCTCGGCATCCTGGCGGTCCGCCGGATCGCCCGAGGCCGCGCGCGGGCACCCGTCCAGATTGTTCTGCGGCAGATAGCTCAGCAGCTCGCGGATCATGCGCAGGCACTCCGCGTCGTCGGCCGCCAGAAAATGCGCCACGCCGCTGACCGAGTTGTGCGTTGTCGCGCCGCCCAGCTCCTCCTTGGTCACGTCCTCGTGCGTCACCGTCTTCAGCACCTCCGGACCGGTGATGAACATGTAGCTGGTGCGGTCCACCATGAACGTGAAATCGGTGATCGCGGGGGAATACACCGCGCCGCCGGCGCACGGCCCCATGATCGCCGAAATCTGCGGCACCACGCCGCTTGAAAGCGTGTTGCGCAGGAAGATGTCGGCGTAGCCGCCCAGCGACAGCACGCCTTCCTGAATCCGCGCTCCTCCCGAATCGTTCAAGCCGATCACCGGAGCGCCGGTCTTCAGCGCAAGGTCCATGATCTTGACGATCTTTTTCGCATTGGCTTCCGAAAGAGAACCGCCGAACACCGTGAAATCCTGCGCGAAAACATACGCCGGGCGACCGTGAATCGAGCCCCAGCCGGTGACGAAACCGTCGCCGTCCACCACCTGATCCTGCATGCCGAACTCGCGCGAGCGATGCCGCACCAGTTTGTCCATCTCCTCGAACGTGCCCTCGTCCAGCAGCAGGTCGATGCGCTCCCGCGCGGAAAGCTTGCCTTCCTGGTGCTGCCTGGCGCGGCGTTCCTCCCCACCCCCGGCCTCCGCCGCGGCGTGGCGGCGGCGCAATTCCTCCATTCGGTCCGGCATACGAAGATATAAGAGTAGCGCGAAAGCGCCGCGCCCAGTGCGATAATGTGTCCGTGTTCCGGCGAATTGAAGCTGTTGGCTATCGGTGCTTGAAACATGTTAACCGGACGCTGAATCCGTTCGAGATTCTCGTGGGACCCAATGCGAGCGGCAAGTCGACTTTTCTCGACGTGATTCACTTCGCGAGCGACTTCGTGCAGGACGGGCTTGATGCCGCGATCCAGCGGCGCTCGCCCACGTTCCAGGACCTCTTGTGGGGGCGGCGGGGCAGCACATTCCGTTTTTCGTTAGAGTTGACGACTCCGCCTGGGGTGCTGCTGTACACGGTGGCCGTTGCCTTGGACGAACAAGCTGGCCACGTGGAGTTTCAGGACGAGAGCGCTACCCTGGTGTCGGAAGAGGCACCGCTGCGACCTGTCATGACCCGATCCGGTACGCATGCACATTACTTTTCTGAGGACGGCCAAAAGCAGCTCGTCTGGGGCCAGAGCCGAAATCAGTCCTCCCTCAACACGGTTCTCTCCGACGAGCTTTTTCCAGCGATGGCATCGCTGCGGGATCTCCTCGCCGAGGGCATCCGCGTAATCGACCTCGATCCCAGAGCACTCACCGCACCCAGCCCGCCAGAGCGGGGGAACGATTTCGTCAACATCGGCGCAAGTCTTGCATGGCAGGTCTGGCGGCTCCAGGACAAGCCCCCAGAGGCCATGGAGGCCTGGACTTCGCACGTCCGGACCGCGCTCCCCGATGTGTGCAAGATCGAGTCGGTGCTTCAGCAGTGGGATAACCGCCGCTTCGTCCGAATTCAATACGAAAACGGAGTCCAGGTGCCAGCGTGGATCCTATCCGAAGGGACACTCCGTCTCCTGGCGCTTACCATCCTCGCGTACCTTCCCGACTTCCGCGGCCTCTATCTCATCGAAGAGCCTGAAAACGGCGTGCATCCTGCCGCGCTGGAGACCATCTATCAGTCGCTATCCTCGGTTTACAACGCGCAGGTTCTCGTAGCGACTCACTCACCCGTGCTGCTGAGTATGGCCAGACCCGAGCAAATCCTGTGCTTCTCGAAGACGCGGGAAGGAACCACAATCATCCGCGGCAGCGAGCACCCGGCCCTGAAGGAATGGCAGGGGGAGGTGAGCCTTGGAACAATGGTCGCCTCCGGCATCTTGAGCTGATGCAGGATCTCATCGTCTTGTGCGCCGACCTGGATATGAAGCTCGGCATTGGAGCCCTGCTCGCGCGCTCTCAGCATCTCGGATTTCACACAATAGACTTCCAGGTGTACACGCACGACATGCGCGATCCGGGCGTGTTTCAAAGGGCGCACGATTTTCTTCGGCCGCAGTGCAACAGATTCTCCAACGCCATCGCGATGTGCGACTTCGACGGCTGCGGCAAGGAAAGGCTCCTCCCGCGCGAGCAAATCGAGGCCAGGATCGAACAACGTCTTCAGTCCAACGGATGGGAAGGCCGAGCTGCAGCGGTCGTCATCGGTCCTGAGCTCGAAGCATGGGTTTGGGGCGACTGGCGCGCTCTCGCCGAGCAGGCCGATTGGTCTGGTGGCGAAGCGTCGTTGAGAAGTTGGCTGATCGAGCGCAGCTTGATCAAGGAACATCAAGCAAAACCTGATCGTCCAAAGGAATCGCTTCGACGGGTACTCAGGCAAACCAACAAAAGCCTGTCGAGTGCTCTATTCGCCGCGTTGGGAGGCATGGCCGACACCACATCCTGTACCGACCCCGCCTTCGCCAAACTGGTCTCCCAGTTGCAAAAGTGGTTTCCTCCGAGGTAACCCAATCTGCCCCCACCCCGTCCCATGACTGTGCCCCGACTGCTGGCGGCCGCGTTGATTTGCGGCGCCTTGGCCTGCGCCGCGCTCCTGGCCCAGGGCCCCACAAACGACGCCACTCCCAATCGCGACGCCACCATCCGCGCCAATGTTCACCTGGTGTTGGTGCCGGTCACCGTCAACGATGCGAAGGGCAAATTCGTCGATGGCCTCAAAGCCGAAGACTTCGTGCTCTACGACGACGGCGTTCCGCAGCGCCAGCTTCAGGTGGACAGCTCCGACCTGGTGCTCGCCCCGGTGGCTCTGGTGGTGGCCATCCAGGCGAGCTGGATTTCGCAGCCGGCTCTCGAAAAAATCCACAAGATCGGCGGCATGCTGCAACCCCTGGTCTCGGGGGAAAAGGGACAAGTCGCGGTTCTCTCCTACGACTACGAGATCCACGCGCTTCAGGATTTCACGCGGGATTCCTCCAAGGTCAGCGGAGCCTTCGAATCCGTCCAGGGGCGAACCATCAAGACAGGAATCATGCTTGACGCTGTGATGGAGGGGGTGAAGATGTTGCAGAAGACTCCCGAAAGCTACCGGCGCATGCTGCTGATCCTCGGCGAATCCCGCGACCGCGGCAGCAAGGCCAAGCTGGATCAGGCCATTGAAGCGGCGCAGCGCGCCAACGTCACCATGTATCCGCTCACGTACTCGGCGCAGGCGACGGCGTGGACCGCCAGACCTCAAGACGATCCGTCCGTGCCCATCGATCCCGATTATGCCGGAGCCATCGTCGAGGCGCTGCGCATGACCACCCGCAACGCCGCCGACGAATTCGCCAAGTGGACCGGCGGACGGCATCTCTCCTTCACCCGCCTGGAGGGCCTGCAAGACGCGGTCCAGCGTCTCAGCGCCGAGGTTCACAGCCAGTATCTGCTCAGCTTCGCGCCGCAGGAATCCAACAATAAAAGTTTGCACCGCCTGATCGTGCAGGTGCGCGGGCACAAAGGCGCGCAAATTCGCGCCCGCCCGGGCTACTGGCCATAGAGGGGTGCCTTGTCCCGCATGTCGGGAGTAAAATCATGAATAGCGGCCAAGGGACGCGAGTATGACCATCGTTCTCAAACCAGATCGGGAAAAAGCCCTACAAGCAGCCATTCAGGCCGGCTTGATCCGATCGGTTGACGAGTTCATCGATACGGCGATCGAAGCGCTTCCTCACAAGGATGGTGGGACATCTTCACGCGAAGACGCTGTCCGGCGCATGCAAGAGTTCGGGGACAAGTATCACCTCAGTCTTGGAGAGCCCGTTACACGGAAGCTCCTGCACGAAGGGCACCGCCTTTAAATGGCAGCATTCGTCGTCGACGCGTCTATAGCCGTCTCATGGTGCTTCCCGGGAGATCCGGCCGAGGACACCCCTACAGCCGCCACATCCTCGGGTTGCTTGCGACCTACGACGCCGTCGTGCCGGAGATTTGGGCCTTCGAAATCGCCAACACCATTTTCGTTTCCTTCAACAAGCGGAAGAGGATTACCGGCAAGCAGATTGAGGAGTACCTGCAACTATTACCAGGGAGCACGAAGAGCACAGCAAGTAGAGCGCCCCGCATATTCAGCAGTAACATTTCGGCAGGCCCGGCAGAAAGCCTTAGGCATGAAGTCGGGCGAACGCGACCCCTTAATACCTCTTCGGGATCAAATCTCCAGCGCGGCTCGGTCCCATTTCGCGAGCTTGGCTCCGGCGTCGTAGGTGCTCTGGAAAAATGCTAGCAAGGCGTGCTCGGGGGATTCGGCGCGGCGCACATCGTCGTACATCAGAATGAATTCCGAAAGCTGCGCGTTCCAGCCCGCGCCTTGCGGCCGCACTTGCGCTAATTCAATGCCGGCAGGCTGTGGAACGGTATACGAATAATAGGCCGGACCTGCCACGCCTCCGCCGCCGGGCCAAAAGCCCGCGCTACAGACTTCGCGCGAGTAAGCGGGACCGCTGATCACTCCTCGCCGCGGAGGCGCGGGGCGTCCGGAAAATCGCGTGCAGGCCAGGTCGAAACTGCCCCAGAAAAAGTGAACCGGACTGCATTTGCCGATGAATCTTCCGCGAAACCGCTCCATCACCTTCGCGGTGGAAACCAGGATGCGCCACCACCGGTTCGCGTACTCGGCGTCGTAAGAGCAGTTGGCGACATCGAGGTTGAACGGAACAGCGTCTGCAATCTCCTGTGGTTTGAGATTGATCGTCACTGCGATCCCCAGCGATGCCAGACACCCCACGATGCCGTCGTGGAATGCGGCAACCGACTCAGCCTTAAGCGGACGTGAGGCGCAGCCGCCCGCGCTCGTGCAAATCTCCAGTGCATGCTTCTGGAAATCCATCTGGATTCCGAAGATGCCCGGTCCGAAGGGCATCGGGCCCGTGGTCAGGCCGCGTGGATTGACGTAGAGGGTGACGTGCCACCAGTGATTGAGCGGAGGGGAAAGCGCCATGCGGATCTTGCCGACGATTTGAGTCCACAAATGGAGAGTGCGGTACGTATCTTGCCATTCATTTAATGGCAAGGAGGGCCAAGCCTCGAAGTCGCTCATTGCGTCTCCCTAATACCCCTTCGGGATCCATTTGAGCAGCGCCCCGAACAGCGCCAGCAGCCCCGCGAATTCGAGGAACGCGCCCTGATCCGGCACGGGAGCATGATCCTTCTTCCAAAAGATCCGGTACGCCGCGCCCACCATCAGCAGGATGAATAATCCCGCGCCGGTGACATACCACAGCACCGCCGCCAGCCCCAGCCAGTAGAGCCTCTGCTGGCGGTCCAGCGCGCGGAAGCCGCGGCCTCCGTCGAGCATCCACACCGGCGTCAGATTGAACAGATTGATATACGCGGTCGTGCGCGCGATGGCGGGCCATGCACTGGCCGGGTAGGCGGCGGACATGGCGAAGCTAACGATCGCCGCGCCTGCGCCCCACAATGGCCCGGCCAGCCCGATGCGCGCGTCTTCCGCCACGTTCGCCGGACTCCCGTACAAGCTGACGAACGCTCCCAATCCGGGGATGAACATAGGAGCGCTGGCGGGCAGCCCGTAATGCCGCAGCATCCACACGTGTCCCATTTCGTGAATGTAGATTCCGATGACGAACCCCGCCGCGAATCTCCAACCGTACACGGACCAATACACGCCGAAGAAGGCCAGCATCGACAATAGCGTCTTCAATTGGCCCAGCCCCAGCAACAGAAACTTAGCCTTGGTCAGCAGCAGCAGAGCCGCAGTTTTGAATTTCAGCAGCGTGGCGATGACCACGCCCACTGGCCCCAAGCGCTTGACCCACGCGGGCTGCGGCTTTGGTTGAGGAGGCGGCTGGGTGCGCAATCCCGCGTCGGACGCCCCAACTTTCTTCCGGATGGACACCGCCTGAGGGGATTCCGGAGGCAACAGCGCCAGCACCTTCTTCCAAATCTCAACCGCGCCCAGCGAGTCGCCGGAAGCTTCGAGCACGCGGGCCTGCCGCGCCAGATCTTCCAACTCCACGGCGTGCTCAGTCACGACACCAGTATACCGGCTCACCTTTTGACAATTCGCCCCTGCTTGTCGAGCTTCAGCTTCTGCCCGCGCCACACCACCGTATTGCCGAACAGCCCCGCGGCCCACACCGCCGCTCCGAACAAATCCCGCAGTGGGATCAGGAACCACAGCCGAAGCACGTCGCGGCTGCGCATCACCATCCATCCGGATACGAGCGCCATCAGCATCCGCGCGGCCAGCACAGCCAGCGCGACGCGCCACTCTCCTCCGCACGCATCGGCTTTGATGGCCAAGATCAGTGCCCACACCGTCGCGAAGGTCACCGGCAATCCCAGATAGCCGGAGAACTTCGAGACGCGGATGGTTCGAGCCCAACGCACCTGGTGCGTCCACACGTCGCGCCAGGTTCCGCCCAAATGCGTCGCAACGATCACGTCGCTCAGCACGCACTTCAATCCCAGCCCGTGCAGCTTTCGGCCAAGCTGGTAATCGTCGGCCAGGTAATCGGCGATCCCCTCAAACCCGCCAATGCGCTCCAGGTCCGCGCGGCGGAAGGCCAGAGTCGAGCCCATGGCGAACTCCTCCACGCCCATCAGCCTCGCCACCAGCGCCGAAGGCGCGAACTCCGTCGAGACGCCCAACCCTTCGAATCGCGCCGCGAACGTCGACCCTTCCGGGCGGTACAGGCAGGTGACCAGCCCGACTCGCGGCCCGTCTTGGGAATCGGCGAGCGGCGCGGTCACCCGCTCCAGATAATCCGGCTCCACGCGGATGTCGGCGTCATTCACGACCAGGATGGAATGACGGGCTGCGCGCGCCAGATCCATCAGCACTCCCACCTTCTGATTGGGCGTCACGGTGCGGCACTCGATCACGCGGACTTGAGGAAACTCGCGCAACACGGCCACAGCCGGGTCTTCGAGTGAGCGCACTCCGCAGAGCACCTCGTATTCTCCGTGCAGTTTGGTGTGCGATTCAATCGCCGCGCGAAATCCCGGATCGAGCCCGCGAACCGCCTTCAGAATTGACACCGCTTCCTGACGGTCGCGGTTCAGTACCAGCGCTTCCGAACCGCCGCCGGCACGCCGCTTCTGAACCGCGACCGTTAGGGAGCGGAACCGAATGCACGCCACCATCGCGAACACCTGGTACGCCACGGCAATTGCCCCGGCAGTCTCCAAGATGACTTCCAGGATCACAGCGCTAACAGAGCCACGCCGCCGGCAACCAACGCCGCGCCCACCCAGCGCTTGGCGTCAACGCGCTCCCGCAGCAAGTAGCGGGCAAGGATCGTGTCGAAGACAAAACTCGCAGCCGTGGCCGGAACAGCGAAGCTCAAATCCGCTGTGGAGACCAGCGTCATGAAAGCGAAAAAAGAGATCGCCATGCAAACAATTGCCAGGATCAGATACTTCTTCAAAGCCAGCGTCGCGACGACTCGCCCCAATCCGCCCTCGCTGAAACGGATCTCACCATGCCGCTTCATCTCCAGGCTCTGTAACGTATCGCCGGCCACGGTGCCGGCTACGATCAGCGCGACCAAGGCCCACTGCTTCACGAACCTTCTCCAGCGACCGGCCCGACTCCGCCCAGCCCTTCTCCCGAGGTTGTTCGCGACTCCGTCAGTCCCACCAAAGCCGTGCCCGCGACGATCAGCAGCGTGCCGGACCAGCGCGCCAGGCTGATCTGCTCGTCCAGAACCACCCGTCCAATGATCGCCGTGATGATATAGCCGATCGCCGTCAGCGGCAGAACGTAGCTCAAATCCGCCCAGCTCAGCAGGGCCATGCGCGAGAGCAGCCATACGATCAACAGCACGATGCCCAAGGCCACACGCGGGCTGAAGATCGCCGCCAGGTAATCCCAAGGCGATCCCAGCACCCGATGCTTCATTCCCAGGGTTAGAAAAAGATTGCCCAACGGCTGACTGACAATAACCAGCGCCAGGAAGATCCTTGTCTTCCACTGCAACCGCTCGTCTGTCCCCATCCGGCTTTAGATCCGAGCCTTAAACCGAAGCCCGTTCTTTGGAGGCTTCCATCGCCGCATTGTGATCCGCCGCCTCTTTGATGGACGGATCGATGCCGTCGGCCTTGAAGTCCGCGACGTACTTCTTGCGCTTCTGGCGCAGGCTCATGAAGCTCTTGGCTTCCTTGTACAGGCGCTTGCGGTCGTTGCTGTCGAACATGGCCTTGCGCACGATGCGCCACGCGGCCTTGGGACGGAAGTAATATTCGCCATAGAAGCGCTCCACCCAATCCACCATTTCGGCGCGGTCCAGAATCCCGGGATAGACGACGTTGGGCAACTGATGGCCCTGCGTGTCCGACATATTGATCTGCACCAGGCCCTTATCCTGCGCATATTGGTAAAACTCCGTGCCCGGATACGCATGCGCGATGGACACCTGGATGGTCTCCACGTCCAGCTTCTTAGCGAAATCGATGCTCTTGCGAATGGTCTCGCGCGTCTCGCCCGGCATGCCGATGATGAAGTCGCCGTGAATCGTCAGGCCCAGCTTGTGCGCGTTCTCGGTGAAGCGCCTGGCCATGTCGATGGTGGCGCCCTTCTTCATGGCCTTGAGGATTTCCTGGTCGCCGGTTTCATAGCCCACGATCAGCAGCCGCGCACCGGCTTCCTTCATGGCCCTCAGCGTTTCGTAATCGGTGGTCACACGCGAGGTGCAGGACCAGGTGAAGGGCTTCCTCTTCCTGAATTCCGCGCAGACTTCCAGGGTCCTCGCCTTGCGGTAGTTGAAGGTGTCGTCGTCGAAGAAGATTTCCTTGAGGCCCGGGAAGTTGTCCAGCGCAAACTGCGCCTCATTGGCGATGTCGGTGGCCGAGCGCAATCTCCAGCGGTGTCCGGAATGCGTCTGCGGCCACAGGCAGAACGTGCACATGGCCGGACAGCCGCGCGTGGTGTAGAAGGAAAGATACGGATTCAGCAGAAACGGAACATTGTATTTGCGGAAATCGAGATCGCGCTTGTAAACCTTGGTCACCCACGGCAGCTCGTCCAGATTCTCGATGGACGGGCCCTCGGGATTGTGGACGTTGACTCCGTCCTTGCGGTAACTGACGCCGGGAAGCTCGCTGAGCGGCGTGCCCTTGGCGTAGTTGGCGATCTGGTAATCGAACTCGCGCCGCACGATGAAGTCGATGGCCTTGGTCGCGTTCAGCACCTTGTCCGGCTCAATGGTCACCGGCGGTCCCACGAAGCACACCTGCATCTTGGGATTGGCGTCCTTCATCATGTCCGCGATCTTCACGTCCACGTGAAAGCCGGGAGAGGAAGTGAACAAAACCAACAATTCGAAATTCTTGGCCTGCGCGACTGTTTCTTCGATGCTGACGCCGTGGGGCGGAGCGTCCAGCACCTTGCTGTCCTCCAGCATTCCCGCCGGATAGCACAGCCACACCGGATACCAATACGACTCGATTTCGCGCGTGGACGGCCAGCGCGATCCCGCGCCACCGTCAAAGCCCTGAAAAGAGGGAGGATTTAGGAATAAGGTTCTCATTGATTATTAGCTTTAAATTCCATGGGTTAGGGGACGTCCGCGATCTCTTTCGAATCGTCGTTCTCTACCGCCGGAGCGACGTTACTGAATTTAATATTCAGGTCCGCGCGCCCAGCCACGTGCGTGTCCACGTGGCATTCGATGTGGGTGGGCCATGCCACCCCATTCTTGATTTCGTACTCGTTCACAAATGCGATACTCTTCAAGAGAATCGAGGGGGTTTTCACCAGCGTGCCCGACTCTCGCACCGGCATGCCCGTGGCGGCGTCCAGCCACAGCTCGCCTTTGAACAACCCAACCGCATTTTTCTTGGGCTTCAGCTCGAAAACGAGAATTCGGCTGTCGCCGTTCGTCATTCGGGTCTTGAGCCGGAAGCGATAGTTCGCCGGGGTGATGGCGATGGAGGCGTTCTCGGGACTATCGGAGTCCAGCTCCAAATACCGGGCGATCACTTCCTTCTCCACCGTGCGGTCGCCCACAAACTCCCCCAGCCTGGTGATGGTGATCTGACCCAAGCGCCGCGAGATTGTCTTTAGTACCCTCAGCTTGCCCTGTTCCTTGAGCTTCGGGAGCTTGGCGTCGATTTCCACTTCCATTTGCATGCCGCGCAACGCATCTTGTTGAATCTTCGCGGCATCTAGGAATTTATCGACGAGCGGATTGTTGGCGTCATCGGGTTCGAAAGCCAGTCCTTCATTGCCGAAGGACAGCGCGAGAATGGTGGATGCGAGGATGACTGCTGGCAGCCGCAAGTCGAGTATCCCGGCGCCCGTTCGGCGCGCCCCTTCTACCCTCAGTGTACCAAATCTCCTTCAAAAGAGTACCATGGAACGCTCACTCCGGCTTCCCATGCCATCTGATCGAACCAAAGCCGTTTTCCGTCCGTCGAGACTGTCACCAAACCGTCCAGATCGGTGCGCAGAACGGCCGTATGCCGGTCCACCAACCGCTTAATCACATCGGGGTGCGGGTGGCCAAAGGAGTTCTCGTATCCCGCTGAAACGATGGCTACCTCGGGCGAAACGGCATCGAGAAACGGCGCGATGCTGGAGGTCTTGGAGCCGTGGTGGCCGACCTTGAGCACGTCCGCGTGCGCGGCCAAGCCGTCCTCCAGAAGCCTGGCCTCCATGGGCTTTTCCAGATCGCCGGTGAGTAGAAAGGAGCGTGAACCGAAGCTCACCCGGAACGCCAGCGAATCGTTGTTGCCCAGTTTCGCCGCGGAGTAATCTTCCGGCGGCGACACGATCTCGATGGTTGCTCCCGAAAACTGGAACGGCGGCGAGACACGGCGGTCCAGGACTCGGATGCCCAGCCGGCGGGCGAGTTGCTCCAAAGCCTCCGGGGGATTGGCGCCCACCCACAGCTCCTTGGGCCGGAAGTTTTCGAGAATCGCCGGCAAGCCCCCGATGTGATCCTCATGCGCATGCGTCGCGACCACGACGTCGAGCGTTTTGATTCCGCGGGTCCACAAGTACGGCGAGACGACGTCTTCGCCGATGTTCAGGTTGGACGGCCGGGCCTTTGCGGCGCCGCCGAACTGGAGCAATCCGCCGCCATCCACCAGCATGCGGGCTCCTCCGGGAAACATCAGCAGCAGGCTGTCGCCCTGGCCCACATCGATGGAGGTGAGCTCGAGCCGGTGGGCCTGCGCCTGGGCGGGCCAAGGATGCCAGACCAGCAGGACAAACAATCCGAGCACAATCGACCCCGCCGGAAACCACACGATGCGGCGCCGTGGAAGCGCGGCCAGCAGGATCAAGGAAATCGCTAGCGCCGCCGCGAGCCACACCGGCGGATCGGGCACGCGCCAGGACGGCTCAATCCCGGCGTGCCATTCCGCGATTCTCGCCGAGAGGTGCAGCATCCACCCGGCCAGCGCCGCCACGCCCTGCCCTAAAGGGCGCCAAGGCATGAAGATGGCTGCGAATCCCAGCGGTACCACGGCTTCGAGAAGGGGACAGATCAGAAGGTTCGCTGTTAATCCAGTAAACGACACGCGATGGAAATACTCGGCCATGGGAAGCGCCAGACCGATTTGGATCACGGTCGAGATTATGGCCATTTCGAATGCGAACAGAGTCAATTTCGCGATCCATCCCACGGCCTGCTCCATCCATTGCCGTGGCCAGCGCTGCGGCAAGCGCAAGCCCATCGCCAGGGTCTCGGCGGCGAGGCGCAACTCGATGCGCGCCTGGGCCACGCGCGGCTCCAGGTGAACGTCGCGCTCGACATCGCTGAGCGCCCGCATGCCGCGAGCCAGAGGCGCGAGGCGCGGTTGGATCAGCGGGGCGGCCAGCGCGCCGATTGCGGCCACCGAGAGGAAGGAGAGCTGGAAGCTGGCGTCGAACAACGCCGCGGGGTCCCACATCAGGTACGCCAGCGCGACGCCGGCGAGCAGGTTCATGATGCGGGTCCGGCGGAACAGGAAGCGCGCGAACAGGAATAGGGTGAACCCTCCGGCCGCGCGCACCACCGGCGCGGACAACCCGGAGACCAGCGCGTACAGCCACGCCGCCGCGGCCGTCATGGCCAGCGCGGCCAGCTCCGGAATCGCGCACATGCGCAGCAGAAACAGCAGCACTCCCGCCAGCACCGTGACGTGTACGCCCGAAATTACCAGCGCGTGAAAGGTTCCGGTGCGGCGGAAACTATCGGTCCACACTCGAACCAGGCTGGAGGTTTCCCCGATCAGAATCGCCTCCATCATTCCGGTGTTATAGGCGTCGCCGGAGTAAAGCTGGTCCAATCTTTCGAGCGCCGCAGTACGGAGCGCGAACACCAGCCCGAGAAACCGCGAGCCGCAGCGTCCGGGGAGGATGGCCGCTTCGGAGCCTCGAGTCATGGTCGCGGTCCAGTAGATATTCTGGCGGGCCAGATAGGCGGTGTAATCGAAGCCGCCCGGGTTGTTGTAATTGTGCGGGCTACGCACGCGGGCTTCGATTTCGACGCGCTGGCCGTAGGACAGCTTCTGTAGCTGGGTTGAATCATCTTCCAGAGGCAGACTTACACGAGCCCGAGCCTTATCGGCCAGCTCCAGCGTGAACTGCTCGCGTCCCGGCGAGAACACGGTGGGCTCGACCACGCAGCCGTCGAGCAAAACGGTTTCGCGGAAACCGGCGTCGATCTCGGGCGCGGGAAGCGGACGATGCCAGGCGAGATCCAGAGTGCCTGCGAACACCAGCGCTAAGGAGATGCACACGCCGCGGAGGCTTGTGGAGCAGGCCTTCGGCCTGCTCTTGGCAGGTCGGAGACCTGCCCCACATGCCAGAATCAGGAATGCGGCAATTGGCCATGCGGCTTCGCGCGTCGAGAACCCCAGCCAGTGGCCCAGCAAGATGCCGGCGACGACGGCGGCGAGTGGTGGGATAAGGGGATCGCGCATAATGCGCCAATTCCCCTAGTTACAAAAGCAGCGAAAAACTCTCTGGCAAAAAACCGGCAAGACGTGGCCGTGGCCGCGCGGGAAATACCAGGTATCGCCGACGCCGAAATCGGCGATGTCGGCTTGGCCCTCGGGGGTGATGACGGTGGCGCGGCAGCGGCCTTCGATCATGTACGCCCACTCGGCGGCGAGTGAATGCCAGTGCAGCTCGCGGATGGCTTCGGCTTCGAGGCGCATCGAGACACCCGCGATGCCCTGGGAGACGGGGAACTCCTCGGCCGTGGCTTCCTTGGCCGAGCCGCCGGGGCCCACCCAGTGGGTCTGCTTTTCAAGGTCGTACTTGAAGTCTTCAAGAGCGTCGTCGAGCTTCTTGCCTTCCGCCTTGGCTGGTTCCTGGGGCGCTGCGCCGGCGCGCTCCATCGTGAGCGCCGTGGCAGCGACGCCTAACTAAAGACGTCAGCGCAGCGGCGTCGAAAATCTTGCGGCGAGTCCAACCTTGGTTCGCAAGCTGGCCCTGCGACTCTATCGTCAGCTCTTGTTTGGAATCCTTGGATTCGTCGGACATGAAGTACCCGACTGGTCAGTATAGATCCCGATTAGAGGATGTTTGGACACACTTCGACCGCCCGAGCCGAAAGAAACAGAAATTCGTTGCGGCGGCTGGGGGCTCTCGGACTTTTCGCCGGGCGTTTTCCAGCCGCCAATGATTCAAGTTACTTCTCGCGGGGGCCCGGAACTGGCTGGATGGCCGTCCCATATTTCCCGCTTCGAATGCCAACTCTCTGATGTCCGGCCGGCGTCTTCGGCCGCTTACCGGATTTATAAGGATCGATCCCTAAATTCTTCCGCCGGACGAGTTAACGCCCTGCGAAAGTTCAGTACCACCTCAAACTACAACGCTCCGTGCACGGAGTAACTTACGATTCGAGCATAGGCGGGGGAGGCGCGAAACGGCGCCGGCAAAAAGCGGTAAGTGATAGAAGGGAGGGGAGCGGAAAATTTTTCGCAGCGCTGTCACCGCTTCAGCAGCTCGGTCCAATTCACGACGACGTGATAAGGGCGCGAGGCGGGAGTGGCCGAAGTGGAAGCGGGGGGCGCGGCGATGAGGAATCGCGTGCCGTCCCTGGTCACGTCGCCAGGGCCGTCAGGCGGCTTGAAGAGCTGCTGCGTCTTTCCGATCTGGAACGCTCCGCCCGCGACGCTTATTTCCACCGACGTCAGGTAGCCATCCGCCGCCCTATAGACGATCTCTTTTCCGTCCTTGGTCCAGCGGGCGCTACCTCCGCCGTCTTTCGATATCTGGTGCAGACCGCCGGCGGCGGAAGCGGCGGGGTTGGACTCATCGAACGGCAGCACGTAGACCTCTTCCTTACTGGACCGGTTGGACGAATAAACCACCCAGCGACCGTCGGGAGAGACCTGCGCGTCTTGCTCGTTGAACTCCGTACGCAAGAAAGAAACCGGCTTGCGGTCTCCGGCGGATCCTTCCGCGGGGAGAAGCCAGATATCGCTGCCCTTTCCGTCCGAACTGATGTCGTCGTACATCAGGTATTTGCCGGTATGGGTCCAACTGCTGGGAACCTTGGGATCCGGTGACTGATACAGCAGCTCCTCCTGGCCGGACATATTCGAAGCCTTGCGGTAAATGCCCCAGCCGCTCCCGCGAATCGACGAAAACACGATGCTGGCGTTATCCGCCGACCACACCGCGGAAAATGCGGGATTCCCAATCGTGAACTTGGTCGACAGGCCTCCCTGCGCAAACCGGAAGAGCCACAGGTCCGTACCGCGATTGTAGGCGAAGCGGGACTCATCGGGCGAAAGCGCGAACGCTTGGTACTCGCCGACGTCGCCGACGGTGGAAAGGACGCTGCCTTTCCGGTCATACCAGGTGAGTTGACGGTTCGCCTGAGGTCGACCGTTCTCGAAGGCGAGAACCCCGGTGGGGGATGCCGAAAAAACATTGGCATGCTCGGCAATGGGCACGGCATCGCCCATGAAGCCCATTCGCTTGGGGTCGAAGGGCTGCGCCATTAAGGTGCCGTCGGGACTTGAGAGACTGACGCCGCGCACGAACAGAAGATAGCCCGGCGTGTCGCCGGGTGTGTCCCGTGTGCCCGGAGATGGTACGTACACCGCGTTGGTCAAGTCGGGCAGCAGCCTATTGGCGCTCTGTTTTTCCGGGTTGGCGTCCAGCGAGCCAATGTATACGCCGCCATTTTCATACGGTATCGAAAATCGCGAATAGAGGAAGTGTTGGCCATCCGGGAGCATTGCCGGATCTTCGTGGACGAGTTCCTTGCGGGAGCTGTCCATGGCCGTGACCGGCTTGGGCATTCCTCCGGCGGCCGGGACGATCTGTAAAGGCCCCAGTGTTCCAAAGAGAATTCGGTTGTCCGCGGTCCAAGCTCCTCCGTTGAAGGAGGGAGCGTCGCATACCACTTGCACGGGGCCGCCGGCGGCCTCGATCCTCTTGAGCTTTCCTCCTGCGCCGAACGCGATGGAACGGCTGTCGGGGGACCAAAACGGCCCGATCACGTCTTCGGTGCCGGCGAGGGGATGGGCTTCCTCGGCGTCCAGCGAGCGAATCCACAGCATCGCCTTGCGGTCCGCGCCGGGAGCGGTGAAGGCGATTTTGCGGCCGTCGGGGGAGACGGTGGGCGAGACTCCCGACGTGGCGCCGGGGGGCGGGAGGACTTCGAAGCGCGTCATTTCTTTGACGGGGGGTTTTTCGCGGAAATGGAGGAAGGAGACGGCGGCTAGGGCTAGGGCAAATGTGATCGCTGCCGCGATGGGCCAGTGTGGTTGTTTGTGGGAGGACAGGTCGGAGACCTGTCCCACTGCCTGCCCTACTGAGACTGACACCAGTTCCAGGGCGACCTTCAAATCGCTGGCGCTCTGCCAGCGATTCTCCGGGTCCTTCTCCAGACAGCGCTTCAACACTCGATCCAAGGCCGGAGGGGCGACATCGGCAACCGACGGGGCTGGGCGCTCCAGAATCGCGGCGATGACGCTGGCGGGCGTTGCGCCTGCAAACGCGCGCTTGCCGGTCAAGATTTCATACAGCACCAGGCCGAAGGAGAAAATGTCGCTCCGCGGACCGGCGTCTTGTCCATTGACCTGCTCGGGGGACATGTACAGGAGCGTTCCGAGGATCTCGCCCTTGCCGGTGAGCGCCATGGTCATGGTGGCGTCGTCGGTCTTAACCACCGGGCCGGTCTTCTCAGTTCCAAACTTTGCGAGTCCGAAATCCAGCAGCTTCACGCCTGCCTTGGTCACCAGAATGTTCGCCGGCTTCAGATCGCGATGGGTGATGTTCTTCTTATGCGCGGCATCCAGCGCGTCGCAAATCTGCGCGGCGTACTTCAGCGCCTGGTCGAGCGGAAGAGGGCCTGGCTTTTCTTTATAAACGATGGGAGCGCCTTCGACGAACTCCATGACCAGATAATTGGGGGCGTCTCTTGAGATGACGACGTCGTAGAGCTGGCAGATGTGGGGATGGTTAAGCGCGGCCACCGCCCGGGCTTCGCGCTCAAATCGTTCGCTGAATTCGGTTTTCGAGACCTTGATGGCGACGATGCGGTCGAGACGCGTGTCGCGGGCCTTGTAAACCTCGCCCATGCCGCCTGAGCCGATGGCCGCAAGGATTTCGTAGGGGCCGAGTTTGTCGCCGGGGGCGAGCGGCATGATTATGAATTAGTCTATCGCGGCGGCGCGAAAAGCGGGGACGCTAGTGCCCGTTCAGAGCGGACGGTTTTCGCAGGCTCCATTTTTCGCGGACTTCGATTTCCGCCTTCAGCCAATCCTCTTCCGGGGAGCCTGTGCGTTCCAGCCAGTTACGGTAAGCGACTTGAGCGATTTCCTGGTGATGGGTGGCGGCGTCGAATTCCGGGAGGGGCGCCGGCTTCTTGAGCGGGATTGGGGCTGTTCGGGCTCTAGCCATGCTGTTGGTCTCCTTACGTTTTTGGGACGACGGAGGCCGTGGAGATCGCCGGGGATTCCTAATTTGTATTGTACAGGAATGGCGCCTAATGTTTCAGCGATCCAACCCGCCGCAGGCTGCCGACCCGCCCCACTCAGCAAAAAGGCAGGTCGCAGACCTGCCCCACTTAGCGCTTGAGGAGCTCGGTCCAATTGACGACGACGTGATAGGGGCCGGAGGCGGGGGCGGCGGATGCTCCTGTGGACGGGGGCGCGGCGATGAGGAATTTTTTGCCGTCCGCGGAAACGTCCCAGGCGCCACCGCCGGTCGCCGGGGACTTGAAGAGGCGCTGGGGCGTTCCGGGCTGGAATGCTCCGCCTGTGACGCTGACGGTCGCCGACATCAAGTATCCATCTGGCGCGAGATAGAAAAGCTCTTTGCCGTCTCCGCTCCAGCGGGGGTCGACTCCGCCCTCTTTCGACACCTGATGGAGGGCACCGGCGGCGGAAGAGCCGGGGTTAGACTCGTCGAAGGGCAGCACGTAGATCTCGGGTTTCCCGGATTGATCGGAATCGTATGCGACCCAGCGGCCGTCGGGAGAAAACCGGCCGTTTCCTTCGTTGAACTGCGTGCGCAGAAAAGGAAGCGGCTTGCGATCCGCGCCTGATCCACTCGTGGGCAGAATCGACAGATCTGCGCCCTTTCCGTCCGAACTCAGAGTGATGTACATCAGGAACTTGCCGTCATGGCTCCAATTGGGACCGCCCTTGAGCTCCGGCGACTGGAACAGCAATTCCTCCTGCCCCGATGAATTGGAGGCTTTTTGGTATATGCCATCCCCGCTGCCGCGAATCGACACAAAGGCGATGCGGCTTCCGTCCGCGGACCAGGCCGGGCCGAAGGCGAGATTCCCAAATGTGAATTTGGTATTCACGCCGCCGCGCGCAAACTCAAACAACCACAAGTCGCTGCCGCGCTGGTAGGCGACGCGAGTGCCATCGGGGGAGAGGGCCAAGTTCTGGTACTCGCCGATTTCGCCGGCGGTGGAGAGGACTGCGCCTTTCCGATCAACCCAAGTGAGCTGACTGTTGCCTTGAGTTCCGGTGGTGGAGAAGGCGAGGACGCCGGTGGGCGACACCGAGAACCCTTGGATGCCTACCTGCTGGGCGATGGGTACGGCGTCACCGGTGAATTCCATGCGCTTGGGATCAAAGGGCTGCGCCATCAACGTGCCGCCACTGTTAATTGACGACAGGGTGATGCCGCGCACGAACAGCAACTCGCCGGGTGCATCGCCTGGTGTATCACGTGTGCCGGGCGACGGCACGTACACCGCACTGGTCGTGTCAGGGAGCAGCTTCTTGGTGCTCTGCTGCTCCGGCTTGGCGTCCAAAGAGCCGATGTACAAGCCGCCGTTTTCAAAGGGTATCGATACTCGCGAGTAGAGGAAGTGATGCCCGTCCGGCAGCATCGCCGCAGACTCGTGTGCGAGTTCATTGCGGGAATGGTCCAGCGCGGTGAGCGGCGTTGGCATTCCACCGGCAGCCGAGACGATTTGCAAGGGCCCCAAGCCTCCAAAGAGAATCCTGTTGTCGGGAGTCCAAAATCCGTTGTCAATCGTCGGTGCGTCGCACAGGGTTTGCGCGGGGCCGCCGGTGGCCTCGATCTTCTTGAGCTTTCCGCCACTGGCGAATGCGAGGGAGCGGCTGTCCGCGGACCAAAACAGCACGGCTCTCTCGGCGTCTTCGGTGCCGGCCAGCGGCCGGGCTTCCTCGGCGTCCAATCCGCGAACCCAGATCATCGGCTTGCGGTCCGTGCCGGTGGCGATGAAGGCGAGCTTGCGGCCGTCGGGCGAGACGACGGGACCGGTGTTCGTGCCGAACGTGGCGTTGGCGGGCGCGGGGATCTCGAAGCGCGTCAGCTCCCTGACGGGCGGCTTTTCGCGGAAATGGATGAAGGCTAGGGCGGCTAGGGCGAGGGCCAGAGTGACCGCTCCCGCGACGGCCCACGGTTGTTGTTTGTGGGCCGGCAGGTCGAAGACCTGCCCCACTGCCTGCTCCACTTGCTCATCAATCAGGCGCCAGGCGTCGGCGATGTCGCGGAGACGCCGCTTGGGGTCCTTCTCCAGACAGCTCTCGAGCAGGCGGCGGACTTTTGCGGGGGCGCGGTTGAGATCGGGCTGCTCCTTGAGCACGGAGGCGAGCGTGTCGGAGACGGTGTCTCCGCGGAACAAGCGCTGGCCGGTGACCATCTCATAGAGCAGCACGCCGAAAGCCCAGATGTCGCCGCGCTTGTCGACGGCTTGCCCGCGCGCTTGCTCGGGGCTCATGTAAGGGGCGGTGCCGAGAATCACTCCGGCCTGCGTGGCTCCCATGGTGAGGGTGGGGGAGTTGGAGGGATCGGTGGATTCGGACATCTGGGGCTGGATCACGGCGGCCAGACCGAAGTCCAGGACCTTGACCTTGCCCTCAGAGGTGACCTTGACGTTGGCGGGCTTGAGGTCGCGATGGACGATGCCTTTGTCATGCGCGGCTTCGAGGGCGTCGGCGATTTGCTTCGCGATTCGCAGGGCGTCGTCGAGGGAGATTGGGCCGGCGGCGATGCGCTCGGCCAGAGTGGGGCCTTCGACCAGTTCGAGCACCAGGAAGCGGATGCCGTTGGCGTTCTCGATCCCATATATCGCGGCGATGTTGGGGTGATTGAGCGCGGCCAGCACTTGCGCTTCGCGCTCAAAGCGGGCGAGGCGGGAAGGGTCGGCGGCGAAGTGAGGCGGCAGGATCTTGAGGGCGACTTCGCGCTTGAGCTTGGCGTCGGTGGCGCGGTACACCTCGCCCATGCCGCCGGCCCCGAGGGGGCCGACGATCTCATAATGTTCGAGGCGAGTGCCCGGGGCCAGGGGCATGATGAGAATGATTTTAGCAGGTTGGGGGAAAAAGGCAGGGGAGCTATTCCGTTGCAGGAGCGCCGGGGCGCTGGAACATGGTTCCCAAGCTCGGCAGTCCGCTAATGACGACGGTATTAGCTTTACGCTGACTCACAGGGGGCGCGCGAGTAGCGGTGCGGGAGGAGCCTTGTGGCGCACGCACTTTGCGTGCCGCGTTCACACTCGTGTGAACGCTTGCCGGTCCAATCGCTCGCGCGCCTGCCTGTCCAATCGGTCGCGCCAGCTCTGGGTGCCGCCGGACCAGGGATACTCTTCCGCTCGCTGTACCAATCCGGCCTTGACCGGATTGTTCTCGATATAGGCAACGATCCGCGCAAACTCAGCCGAATCCCTAACGCAGTGATCGTATGATTCGCGTTGCCAGAATGGCTCTCCGGTGCGTCCGAGCAAACGGTTGGCCTCGCGAGCGGTATGCCCCTTGAGCGACTTCAGCAGCCGGCTTGGCGATATCTCCGGTAGCAGCGGCACATGGACGTGATTTGCCATGACAGCAAAGGATCCGAGCTCATAATGACCGAGTTCCACACCGCGGAAGAGAGAGTCGACCACCAGACGGGCGATCGCATCCTGGCGAAGGAAGGGGGGCCGTCGCGGGCGAGGTCCAGGCGGCGATCGATCCACACGAACGCTTCTCCAGCCGACGCCTTCGCGGGAGGCGGATAACGACCCCGAGGAAGACTGCCATGCAAATGCCAAGTCACGAACAGCCAGGAACCTTCCGGATAGAGGTGCGGCAGGCGGCGTTGAGAATTCACTTTACCGGGGTAGTGGCGTGACAGGCGGCAAAATCTCGCGTTCACACGAGTGTGAACGCGGCACGCAAGAGTGCGTGCGCCACTACTTGCGGGCGGTGACGGTGCGGGCCCAGCTCAGGGGCGATAGCTCGACGTCTTGGGCTCCGGCGGCGCGGAGGGTGGCGGCGTATTCACCGGTGCGCAGGACATCGTAAATCGCCAGGCGTCCGCCGGGTTTGAGGACGCGCAACATTTCGCGGACCAGTTGCTCGCGGACGTCGATTTCTCCGGCGTTGCGCAGCGCCAGGGCGCTCACCACCACGTCGTAGTTATTGTCGGGATAGACGAACTTGGGCGTCTCGCAGACATCGATGCGCGTCACCTTGTCGCCGACGCCTTCGAGCTTGGCGTTCTCCTTGGCGATATCGGCTTCACCGGATAGATCGAGACCGGTGACGCGGCCGGATTTCAGCCGCTTGGCGACGCCGATCAGCATCAGGCCGGTGCCGGAGCCGACGTCCAGCACGCGCTCGTCACCCTTGAGAGCGAGGGCGTCCAGGATGCGGTCGCGAGCTTCGAAGCGGGCCACGCGGCTGGACCGCACCATGACCAGGCCGACGGCCACGAAGGCCAGTCCGATCAAGCCCAGCGCGATCAGAATGTGCGCGGCGGGGCCGGGATAGTCGGTGCGATTGATGAGGAACATCGTGATGCCGAAGGCGAGCGTCCAGGCGCCGCGCCCGAACATGCGCCGGACGGTGACGCGGGACTCCAGGCCGTAATCGGGCTTGGCCGCCGCTGACGAAGACGCGGAAACAGCGGCCATTTATGCCGCGGCCTCCGCGATCGGTTTCTTGAATTTGCACTCCGCGTTAGGGCACTGCGCCACCGCACCGGCCTTGAGGAACTTCTCGATGAGGTAGCTGCCGCCGCATTCCGGACAACGCTCTGGAAGGGGTTTGCCCCAGGCCACGAAATCGCACTCGGGATAGCGATTGCAGCCGTAGAAGGTCTTGCCGCGCTTGGAGCGCCGCTCCACCACTTCGCCCTCGGAGCAGTTGGGACACTTCACGCCGATGGTCTTCTGCTGGATGTATTTGCAGGTGGGATAGTTGGAGCACGCGATAAACTCCCCGAAGCGGCCGTACTTCTTGACCAACTGATTGGAGCACTGCGGGCACTTTTCGTCGAGGGGCACATCCTTGGGCTTCTGCGCCTCGCCGAGCTGCTTGGTGGTCTTGCAATCGGGATAGCCGGAGCAGGCCAGGAACTGCCCGAACCGCCCCTTCTTGAGCACCATGGCGCGGCCGCAGTTGGGACAATACTCCACTTCGTCCTGCTCGGTTAGATCGGCCTTGTCGATATCCGGCAGATCGACGGTCAGCTCGCGGGTGTTTTTGCAATCGGGGTAGCCGGTGCAGGCGACGAAGCTTCCGTGCTTGCCCCACTTGATGACCATGGGCTTGCCGCACTTGTCGCAGATCAGGTCGGTGGGCCGCTCCATTCGCTTGATATCGGTCATGTGGCGCTCGGCATGATCCAGGGCCTTCTCGAAACGCTCGTAGAATTCGCCCATGGAGACGTGCCAGTCGATCTTGCCCTCTTCGATGTCGTCGAGCTCGGACTCCATGCGTGCGGTGTAGGTCACGTCGAACAGATCGGCGAAGCTTTCGAGCAACAGGTCCATCACCACCATGCCCAACTCGGTGGGCTTGAACTTGCCGCCTTCCTTATTTACGTACTCGCGCTCCTGGATGGTGGAAAGAATGGACGCATAGGTGGAGGGGCGGCCGACGCCGTCGGCTTCCAGTTCCTTCACCAGCGTGGCTTCGGTGAAGCGCGGCGGAGGTTCGGTGAAATGCTGCTCGGGCTCGATGGCGCGGAATTTCAGCGTCTCGCCTTCGGCGACGGCGGGCAGCCGGTGCTTCAACTCCTCGTCGTCCTCGTCCTTCTGATCCTTGCCTTCCTCGTAGATTTTGAGGAAGCCGTCGAACTTGGGAACGCTGCCGGTGGCGCGGAACAGGTACACGGCTCCATCCTTGCCCTTGGCATCGACGTCGATGGTGGTCTGATCGAACACCGCCGGGGTCATCTGCGAGGCGACGAATCGCATCCAGATCAGGCGATAGAGCTTAAGCTCGTCTTCCTGGAGGAATTTTGCGACGCTCTCGGGCGTGCGCAGCGCGGAGGTCGGGCGGATGGCTTCGTGCGCGTCCTGGGCATCCTTCTTCCCCTTGTAGACGTTGGGCGAAGCGGGACGGTACTCGGCGCCAAAGCGCTCGACGATCATGCCGCGGGCTTCGTCGAGAGCCTCGTTAGAGACGCGCACCGAATCCGTGCGCATGTAGGAGATCAGACCGACGGGGCCTTCGTCGGAGCCGAGCTCGACGCCTTCGTAGAGCCTTTGCGCCAGCCCCATGGTGCGCTTGACGCTGAAGCGGCACTTGCGGGAGGCTTCCTGTTGCAGGGTGGAGGTGATGAACGGCGGCACCGGAAAACGCCGCTTCTCGCGATTGGCGACCGACTTGACGATGTAGTCTGAGCCGTCGAGCGCGGCGACGATGGCCTGCGCCCCGGCTGCATCGGGGATCTCGACGTTTTCGCCATTCTTCTTGGCGAGGTGAGCGGAAAGCTGGGGCGGTTTCTTAGCGGCGAGGTGGACGTCGATGCTCCAGTACTCGCGCTTCTGGAAAGCGCGGATTTCGCGCTCCCGATCGACGATCAGCCGCAAGGCGACGGATTGCACGCGTCCGGCGGAGAGGCCCCGGCGGACTTTGTCCCACAGCAGCGGCGAGATCTTATAGCCCACCAGCCGGTCCAGTACGCGCCGGGCCTGCTGCGCGTCCACCAGGTGCAGATTGACCGCGGCCGGTTTCTCGAACGCCTTCTGGATGGCGTTCTTGGTGATCTCGTTGAACATCACCCGGAAGATTTTGGCGGTGCCGCCTTTGCCATCCTTGAGCTCTTCCTGAAGGTGGTAGCAGATGGCCTCGCCTTCGCGGTCCGGGTCGGCCGCCAGGTAGATGGCGTCGGACTTCTTGGCCTCCGCTTTGAGCTCCGCGATCAGCTTCTTTTTGCCTTCGATGACCTCATAGACCGGCGTGAAGTTGTGCTCCACGTCCACAGCCAGGTCCTTCTTGGGCAGATCCTTGACGTGGCCCAGCGAGGCTTTCACGACATACTGCTTGCCCAGGTACTTCCCGATGGTTTTCGCCTTCGCCGGCGATTCGACGATGACGAGATTCCTTGCCATAGATGAGTGCGCGACCTTCCTATAAGAAACAACCGAAATCTTAGCACGAGTTGCGGCGGGCGGTTTCTAGTCGGCCCAGACCTTGAGAAAATTCTTCCCCGGAAGTTGCCGTATCGAACCGGCCATTTCAAGATCGAACAAGACCGCAATGATCTCCGAGGGGGAACAACCTGGCGTGGTCTCGCCCAGATGATCCACGAGGTGATCCAGGGACACCGGGACATCCGGGGCGAGCACGGCCAAAATCGCCTGCGCCACAGCTCGATTGGGCTCGCTTAGATCAGATGGCGCCATCGGGTTGGAAGTTTCATCATCTTGTTTGTCACTTAGATTCAATTGCTTACGGAACCGTTCGGAAAGCCTGCGGCGGTCCTCGGCGGAGAGTTCCGCCACCACGTCGTTCCATTCCTGGACCAGTTTCGCCCCTTGTTTGATGAGCAGGTTCGGCCCCCAACTCATCTTAGAGGTGATGTTGCCGGGGACGGCGAAGATCTCGCGATTGTGCTCGGCCGCGAGCTTAGCGGTGATCGCGGAACCGGAGTACTCGCCGCCTTCGACCACCAGCACCCCGGCGCTCATCCCGCTGACGATCCGATTTCGGACGGGGAAATTTTGAGGGTAGGGCGGCATGCCCATCGGGAATTCCGAAACGATCAGTCCCTTGCCGGCTATCTCCTTGGCCAGCTTTCGGTTTTCGACCGGATAGAGCTCGTCGACTCCGCACCCGAACACGGCCACGGTGCCGCCGTGAGAATCGAGCGCGGCCCGGTGCGCGGCGGTGTCGATGCCTCGGGCCATGCCGCTGACGATGGTCAGCCCGGCCGAGGAGAGATCCCGGGCCAGACGTTCGGCGGCCGCCATTCCGTAAGGCGTCGGACGGCGGGTTCCCACGATCGCGAGCATCAGCGACGCCAATAGCTCCACGTGGCCGCGGGCGTACAAAAGAGGAGGCGGATCGAAGATTTCTTTGAGTCGCGGGGGATAGCGAGGGTCGGTCAGCGGGATCAGCTCCGCGCCGGCCTGGATCATCTTCTCTCGCTGCGCCACGGCATCCTCGAAGGCGCAGCCGCTGGCGATGCTCTGCGCCACGGCGGGGGCGAGTCCGGCCGCTACGAGCTCCGACCGCGAGGCTCGGAAAACGTTCTGGGGCGTCCGGAAGATCCCGATCAGTTGACCGGCCCTGCGCGTCCCCAAGCCGGGGGCCATGCGCAGCGCCAGCCAGTGGAGCTGATCGTCCTCGGTGAGCAAAGAATGCGCGATCCCTGGTTGCGTCATCAATGTCGAGCCATCAACTTCATGTGCCGGGCGGATACGGGAATTCTCAAGACTTAAGGAAGGTCGCGCAAGGGACGCCGAAGCCGTGCCCGATCCCTCGAGAGGTTCCGTCGGCCGGTTCCTCGCGTGGCAGCCTCTCCGAGATCCGCCTCCAGCTTCTCCAACATTGCGTGCGCCTCGTCAATCGGTATGCGGGCTAACTAACGCGCGCGGTTCAGAAAGAGTTTCCGAACCGCCACCGTAAGGGAGCGGCATACGCGAACTTTCGCAACTTGGTACTAGGAGTGCCGATTCTGAGCCGCGACCAAAGGAAGCGGTGCCTTCGATTGCAGCACCGCTATTCCGGACCAAACGCCAGCAGCACGTTTCCCGGCATTCCGTTTCCGGTGCCGATGTAGCCCGAGCCTACGTACAGCATGCCGCCCACAATCGCCGCGCCCGGATCGCCGAGCGAGCCGCCCTTGGCCGCGACGCCGTTGACGGCAGTGTAGTCGTGCGCGGTCGCGTACTGCCACAGCTCATGGCCGTCCGCGGTCGAAAGCGCGTGCAGCACTCCATCCCATCCGCCGGCGAAGACGACGCCTGGAATCACCGTCACGGCCGCAACCAATCCTCGCCGCGGACGCCCGCCGCCGGCCGGCGCCGCCGGATCGATATGTTTGAGCCACGCGATGCTTCCGTCCGCGAGTTTCAATGCCGCGACGGCGCCGGTTTGCAGCGAATAATACACGTTCCGATCGTCCGCCGCGCCGCCCCACATGATCTGCCCGCCCGCGCCCGCCGTCGCGCCGTCGGTGAGATCGGCCTTCCACAGCAGCGCGCCTTTGTTGTCGGGATCGACGGCGACCGCCGTTCCACCCTTATGCGCGGCCACCAGCACGCGTTTCCCGCTAGCCAAAGTCTTTAAGATCGGAGAATTGGCGAAGTCCCAATCGGGACCGGGGTGTTCGGGGCACTGCTCGCCCTTCGGTCCGCGGCCTCCGCAGCCCTGCGGCGAAGCGTCGTTCTCCACGCCCTGGTGCCACCACAGCATCTTGCCGGTCGCCATATCGAAGGCCACCATCGCGTCCGAGGTCTTCGCCGCCGGCTCGGTGAACGCGTTGCCGGTGGAGACGTAAATGGCCTTGAGCTTGGTGTCGATGGTAGGCGCGCTCCAGATGGAGGCGCCCGCCGGCGCCCAGAGCTGCGTGCCCAGTGAATTTTTCTTCGTCGGTTTGGGCTCTTCCGGAATCGTGTAGCTCTTCCATATCGCGTTGCCGGTGTTCGCATCTAAAGCCGAAAGATTGCCGCGATACGTGCAGCAGGGATAATGCGGATCGCCCGAGGCAACCTCCTCCGATCCCGCAATTCCCACGTACACGCGGCCCTCATGCACCACGGGCGAGCCGGTCATGTGCGACAGCACTCTCGGCTCCGTGTTGATCTTCCATAACAGCTCGCCGTTGTGCGCATCGACAGCGTAGGTGTTCCCCTTGCGGTCTCCGAAATACGCCCCGAATTTCGTGGTGCCTCGGCCGGTGACGGGGCCGATCGCGATGGCCGTGCGCACCTGCGCCTCGGCTTGGAAGGACCAATACACGCAGCCCGTGGCCGCGTCCAGGGCATACACGAAGCTGTTGTCGTCGCCGATGAAGAGGCGTCCCGCTGCGATGGTGGGCTGTCCGTAGGTCTCCACGCCCGCGGGCAGTCCGAAGGCCCATTTGAGTTTCAGCTTGGCGGTCTGATCCGCGGAAAGCCCCGCCGCCTTGGCGGACTGAAACCGCGTGTTGGTCGGATCGTTGCCCCAGCCTGTCCACGAAGCATTGGGTGAAATATTTCCCATCTGCGGATTCGCCGCGCAGTGATTGGTCATGTTCTTGGCGTCGCCCTGATCCGCCGCGCCCAGAGGCCGGCCGCCGAAGAACTCGGCGATCAATCGCTTCTCGTCGTCGCTCAGCTTCGCCGCCTGCTGCACCATCGCGCCGGTCGTGAGCGCCCCGTAGATGGCTTCCGGAGTCATGGTGGCGAGAGTGTCCGTCGAAGGGGCGTTATTTTCCTTCAACAGTCCCTCGTCGGCGCTGGACTTGGTGTTCTTATGGCAGCTAGCGCAGTTGTTGTTGAATGGAGCCTGCGCGGCCATGCGCGCACCCGGCCCCTGCGCCGGACCACGGCCTCGACCCGCCCCAGGCGTCTGCGGAGGCTGAGCGCACAAGCCCGCCGTCAAGCAAAGTGTCGCATAGACAACCCCAAGAAAGTTTTTCATATTCAGACCCTTTGATGTTCCGGATGGGCGCACGCGAGATTCGCGAAATCGCGGCAGCTCGGCAACATACCTTATATAATGTACCCGATACTGATGCGAGGGGTTTATGAAATATCTGGTCCCGCTCTTCGCGCTTTCCTTGACGATGGTTGCTCAAAATTATAAAGCCGAGCAAACCTCGGATCACGGAGTTCCGGTCGTTCGCCTCACCGATACCGCCAAAGGGGTCGAGGTGTCCATCGTGCCTTCCGTCGGCAACGAAGCCTACGAGATGAAGGTGCACGGCAAGAACATTCTCCACTTCCCTTTTGCCGATGTCTCCGCCTTTCAGAAGCAGCCCGGCTTAAGCGGCATCCCGTTTCTTGCGCCTTGGGGCAACCGGCTGGATCAGCAGGCATTCTGGGCCAACGGCAAGAAATACGCCTTCGACATGGCTCTCGGCAACGTGCGCGGCGCGAATCCGATCCATGGCTTGCTCTCCAGCTCGTCGTATTGGCGCGTGACCGAGGTCAAGGCCGATGCGCAGTCCGCGCGTGTCGCCAGCAAGCTCGAATTCTGGAAATATCCCGAGCTGATGAAGCAATGGCCCTTCGCGCACGAATACGAAATGACCTACATCCTCTCGAACGGTGAATTGGAAGTGCGGATCGCGGTGACCAATTTGAGCTCTGAACCCATGCCCCTGGCGATCGGATTCCATCCCTATTTCCGCATTCCCGATGTTCCCCGCAACGACTGGGTGGCCCGCGTTCCGGCGGGCCGGCGCGTCCTCACCGACACTCGCCTGATCCCCACCGGCCAATACAAGCCCATGGATCTTGCCGATCCGTTCCTGCTCGAAAATCGCACCTTGGACGACGGCTTTGTCGATCTCCTTCGCGACCCGGATGGCCGCGCGCGCTTCTACCTCGCCAGCTCGGGCAAGACTGTGGAGGTTCTCTTCGGACCGAAGTGGCAGGCCGCGGTCGTCTGGGAGCCTAACGACGCCAGGGGCCAGCCCCAGGAATTTATCTGCTTCGAGCCGATGGCCGGCATCACCAACGCAGTAAACCTGAATCACGACGGCAAATACCCCGAGCTCCAAAGCGTACCGCCGGGCGGCACCTGGACCGAGAGCTTCTGGGTGCGCACCAGCGGACTGTAGCGCCGGGGCCCTAACGATTCGACGGTCCGTGCGTATAATCAGTAAGAATGGCGCACGACGGCTCCAATAAGAAGGTCGCGAACAGTCTGGTGGCCCTGAGTTGCGGGGCGGTGCTGGCGGTGTACACCGCAGGCTATGTTCGGACTCGGGCCGCGGTAGAACAGTTTGAAGCGCAGGCTGCCGAGCGAAGAGCGGCTGATCCGCGTCCGCAGCGGATCGAGTCTCCCCTTTTGACGTTCCGGCCGACCGTGCCTGTGCCGCCTGCGAGCGGGCCTGCCTTCGCGGCGTCGGCTTCATCCAAACCGCCGCGCGATGCACCCGGTACGCCCAGCCTGATCGCGTCTGCGGAGCCAGAGCCGGCGCACGAACCAACACATGAATTAACGCCTTTGCCTGCCGAGACGCCTGCGCCGCCGTCGCCAGTCGCTCCCGCGGCCGCGCCCGTCCCATCTGCGCCCATGATGGTTCAGTCCTTCGTGCCGGCGCCGCCGCCGCCCGCGGAACATAAAGCGGAGTCGGTTGCCGCTGCCCCAGCCGCTCCCGCGTGGAAGGACGGAACCTATTATGGCTGGGGCACCTCCCGCCACGGCGATATACAGGCTCAAGTGATCGTCGAAGGCGGCCGCATTGCGGCGGCGACCATCGCCCAATGCCGCACGCGTTATTCCTGTTCGGTGATCGAACAACTACCCCCGCAAGTGGCCCAGCGGCAAAGCCCGGACGTCGACTATGTCTCGCGCGCCACTCAGAGCGCCAACGCTTTCTACTTCGCGGTCGTCGACGCCCTGAGCAAGGCGAAGTGAGCGGGGGGCGTGCCGGTCCGCACTGAAATCGTGATGGGAACGCCGGTGACCATTCACGTCGTCGGTTCCGGCGCCGAAGCCGGCGTTGATGGCGCCATCGAGCGCGCGTTCGGATGGTTTCACGAGATCGAAGAGCGCTGTACGCGATTCAAACCGAGCAGCGAGCTGATGCAGCTCACGGCGCAGGCCGGGGTGCCCGTGCCAGCCAGCGCAATCCTCTACGAAGCCGTGCGCTTCGCGCTGATGCTGGCGGAGGAGACCGGCGGCGCGTTTGATCCGACCGTCGGCCACCGCATGGAGGCGCGCGGCTTTAACCGGGAACATCGCACGGGAGAGATCGTCCGCACCGCGATCGCGCCCGATGACGATGTCGGCTATCGGGACGTGCAGCTCGATCCCGATCGAAGAACCATCATGCTGCTGCGCCCCTTGACGCTCGACTTGGGGGCTGTGGCGAAGGGTCTCGCCGTGGACACCGCCGCCCGCGAGCTCGCTTCGTTCAAGGATTTTGCCATCGATGCCGGCGGCGACCTGTACCTGGCGGGATCGAACCCGGAGGGCGACCCCTGGTATGTCGGGATTCGCCATCCGCGGCGCGATGATGAACTGATCGCTTCCCTGCGCGTTTCGAACCAGGCCGTGTGCACGTCGGGGGATTACGAGCGCCGGATTCCGGGCGCCGATACTGAGCAGCGCAGATCCGGGCATCACATTCTGGATCCGCGCACCGGAGCCTCGGCCCAGTGCGTGGCCAGTGCGACCGTGGTGGCATCCGGGGCGATGCTGGCGGATGCGCTGGCAACCGCCGCCTTTGTGCTTGGCCCGGAAGAGGGCATTCAGCTCCTCACTCGCCTTGGTGTAGACGGCCTGATCGTCACACCTGAGCTCGAGCGCTACGAAACCGCAGGCTTGCACCATGCGGCGTAAGGCCAAGAATTTCTTCAAAACGCCCAAGGGCCTGCTCACCATCATTCTTGCGGTGTTCGCCGTCATGTCTGCGCCGGGCGAAGGTCTCCGCGCGGCGGCGACCGGCTTGGCCGGCGCGACGCTGGCAGCGGGACTGGTCGACCTGCTGATCCTTCGGGCGATGAAACACGCCTGGGAGTTTCCAAGCGGCGCTATGCTGACCGCCATCATCGTGACCATGGTTCTGCGGGCGCAGGAGCCGTGGTACGTCCCAACGATTACCTCGGTTGCCGCGGTTCTCAGCAAGTATATTCTCCGCTCGCGCTCGGCCAACGTGTTCAATCCGGCGGCACTGGCCATCATCGCCAGCTTTTACGTCTTCCACACGGGCCAGAGCTGGTGGGGCGCGATGACAGATATTGGACCGATCGGGACGATCATGCTGGTCGCGGCGGGGGTGTTCATCGCCGACAGGGTCAACAAGATGCCGCTGGTGCTGGTGTTTCTGGGAACCTACTTCCTGCTGTTTACCGTCACGGCGTTTGTGGGCGATGCGCGGTGGGTCGCCGAAATATTCCGGTCTCCCGACCTCGAAGCGGTGATGTACTTCGCCTTTATCATCCTGACCGATCCGCCGACGTCGCCGGCGAAGTATCCCGATCAGATCGTCTGCGGCGCGATCGTGGCGGTGGTCAGCTATGTATTTTTCGAATGGGCCGGCGTGGTTTATTATCTGCTGGCGGGCGTTCTGGCGGGAAATGTGTGGGAGGCTTGGCGCCGCGTGAACCGGCGAACTGGCGACACCTTCCCGCGAGGCCTCGGCGCTTTCCTGCGCGAGATCAGTCCGTGGAGGGAGCGGGCGTACCAGCATCGATAAGAAAGGGGCCTACTCCGGCAGCGCGAAACTGTACAGCACCCCGCCCGCCGAGATCGCAACGTATTGCTTCCCGTCCACTGCGTAGCTCATCGGCGATGCCGCCATGGTAGCGCCGGTCGAGTAATGCCAAAGCGCCGCGCCCGTGCGCGCGTCCAGTGCGATCAGGTTGCCCTCGCCGGTCGCGGCAAACACCACGTTGCCCGCCGTCGCCAGCACGCCCGCGGCCAGCGAGCCGCGGCTGATCTTGTACTCCCACTTGGTCTCGCCCGTTTCCGGATCGATGGCCTTGATGCCGGCCGCCACCGGCTCGCCCAGACCCGCGCCGCGCCCGCCCTGGTATTGCCGGCCCTCTTCGAATTGCTGCGGAGTGCGCGTGAAGCGCTGGCCCGAATCCGACGTCTCCACGTACACCCAGCCTGTTACCGGACTGTAGGAGGGCGCTTGGAAATTCGTGCCGCCGCCGAGCGACGGATACACCGCGATGCTGCCCTCGGGCCGCGAATCCCAACCGGGCGCCACCTTCGGCCGCCCATTCGCGTCGAAGCCCGTGTTCCAGGTCACGCGCACGAACGGAGTCCCCGCCAGAAACGCTCCGTTGGTCCGGTCCAGGACGTAGAACATGCCGTTGCGGTCGGCCTGCAGCAGCAACTTGCGCGGCTGGCCGTGGAACATGCGATCCACCAGCATCAGGTCTTCGGTCGCGTCCCAGTCGTGACTATCGCCGGGCGTGAACTGATAGTGCCATTTGCGGCGGCCTGTCGCCGGGTCCAGCGCCAGCACGGAGCAACTGAAAAGATTGTCGCCGCTGCGAACGTCCGCGTCGATGTCCGGGCCGGGATTACCGACGGTCCAATACAGCGTATCGAGATCGGGATCGTAACTGCCGGTGAGCCACGTGGGGCTGCCTCCGTGCTGCCAGCTCTCGCCCTTCCAGGTCTCGTGTCCAAACTCGCCCGGCGCGGGAACCGTATCGAAGCGCCACAGCCGCTTGCCCGAGGCCGGATCGTAGGCTTCGACGAAACCGCGCGCGCCGAACTCGCCGCCGGAGACGCCCACGGCGATCTTGTCCTTGAGCGCGAGCGGAGCCGAGGTGATGCTGTAGCCCTGCCGAGAATCGGCGATCTGCGTCTCCCACAAAAGCTGCCCCGTGCGCGCGTCCAACGCCACCAGCGCTGCGTCCAGCGTGCCCATGAACAGCCTGTTCCCGAGCATCGCCACGCCGCGATTGAAGCGGTTGATCTGGCCTTGCGGCACCACCTTCTGCTGCCGCTGGTATCGCCAGATCTGTAATCCGGATTTGGCGTCGAGCGCGAACACTTGCCCCGGCATTCCCGACGCGTACATCACTCCGTCCACTACCAGCGGAGACCCTTCGAGCAACCCGTCGCCCATCGGCACAGCCCAGCGCGCCTGAAGCTGGCGGACGTTCGCCGCGTCGATTTCCTTGAGTCCGGAGAAATGCCGGCCCTGATAGTCGCCCCAATACGTCAGCCAATTCTGCGGCTCCCCTGCGGCGTTGCGCAGGCGTTCGAAGGTCAGGCCGCCGGGGATCTCGGCTTCGATAACCTTGGCGGGATCGCGGCCGTTCAGCGTTTTGAGATACGCCGCCACGTCCCCGATCTCCGCTTCCGACAGCCGCTGCGCGTAGTCGCCCGGCATCAGCGACTTCTGCTCCGTGCGTTGATCCGTCAGCCTGCGCTTGTCGAGGCTCAGCAGTTTGCCCGATGCGTCCATCATCAGCAGAGTGAACGTATCCTCGGCGCGCCGGACGCCCCGAATCTCCTGGCCCGCCATGGTCTTCACCACCACGCTGCTGGGGCCGCCGCGCCCGCCGGGATTTACATTCGTATCGGGGCTGACAATCTTCTGCCGCAGTGCATCGGCGGAAAGCCGGCCTGCGCTGGATAAGTCCGGGCCGACGGCTCCGCCCCTCGCGTTCACTTGATGGCACGTTGAGCACTGGGCCTTCTCGAAGAACAGGCGTTCGCCCGATGCGGCGTCGCCTCCGGGTTGCGCCATCGTCGCCGCCGACAAGGCCGTCAATAACACCAAAATGCGCATGCGGCCACATTATCATAGGAGATCGATACCATGGTGTTCTCAGTGCTCTCCAAGCTTGAAATCCCCACTCCCGCTCTGCTTCTGAATCTCGACGCCTTCGAAGGCAACCTTTCGCTCATGGCCGATCATGTGAAAGAATCCGGCAAGCGTCTGCGGCCGCACGCGAAAGCGCACAAGTGCGTGGAGATCGCACGCCGCCAGATCGCCGCCGGAGCCATCGGCGTCTGCGTCGCCACTGCCGCCGAGGCCGAACTGATGTCCAGCGCCGGCATCCCCGGCTTGCTGCTCACCTCGCCCCAGGCCGATCCGCTCAAGATGGCCCGCGTCATCGCCACCGGCGCAATGGTTGTTGTGGATCACGTCGATCAGGTGGGTTGGTACAACGCCGCTGCGCGATCCTCGGGGCGCACGGTTGACGTGCTTGTCGATCTCGATGTCGGCGATCGTCGCACCGGCGCCCGCTCAACGGAACAAGCCATCCAGATTGCAAAATCCATCGATAAGGCCAGCCATCTGAGTTTTCGCGGACTTCAGGGCTATTCGGTGAGCGGCTCGCACACGGCTGGCATTCAGCAGCGCAGACAGGTTTCCGAGACTGCGTTCCACTCCGCCATCGCCACTCGCGACGCGCTCTCGCGTCTGGGTCTCGGCGCATTGGATAAGGACGCGGAGATCCTCACCGGCGGCAGCACCGGAACCTGGGATATCGACACGCACCTCCCCGAAGTCACTGAGCTTCAGGCTGGGTCCTACGTCCTGATGGATCTCGCCTACGGCAAACTCGGCCTGCCGTTTCGCCATGCCCTGACGGTGCTGACCACCGTCGTCAGCGCCAATCACGACGGCTTCGTGACGGTCGACGGCGGATTCAAGGCCTTCTCCACAGACCGCGGTTATGGCCCTGAGGCGGTGGATCTTCCCGGTTCGCGGTATCGTTGGGGCGGCGACGAATTTGGCTACCTCGACTGCGCGGCCAGACCTAAGTTAGGAGACAAAATCGAGTTCATCCCGCCGCATTGCGATCCCACCGTGAACCTTTACGACCGCATTTACGTATACCGGGAAGAGCTTGTTGAGGAAATCTGGCCTGTGAAGTCCGCTGTCCTTTTGTAGCTGCGCCGTGAATCGGAGTTAGGATTGAACTACTATGATGCAAAAATATCTCGGGCGCGCCTTCGTCGTCACCGCCGCGCTGGCCGCGGGCGCGCTTTCAGGCGCCCTGTTTGGACAAGCTCCGGTCGGGAAAACTCCGGCAGCACCAACTCCGGATGTCGCGCCGGCCTTTGAGGTTGCCACTATCAGGCCTGCTCCGCCGATTATGGATCTCGTTCAGCAAATCCAGTCCGGCAAAGCCAAGATCGGTATGTCGGTCGATGGAGCCAGAGTTGATATGGGCTTCTCCTCATTGGCCGACTTGATCCGCATTGCTTATGGGGTCAAGCCCTACCAGGTGCAAGGTCCGGACTGGATGGCCCAACAGCGCTTCGAGATTCAGGCCAAGATTCCCGAAGGCGTTTCGCAGGACAAGGTCCCTGAAATGTTGCAGGCGCTTTTGGCGGACCGATTCAAGCTGGCCATCCATCGCGACAAAAAGGAACTGCCGGTCTACGCGCTGATCGTGGGCAAGAACGGCCCCAAGCTGACGGCCGCTTCGACGGAGCCGGAAGCTCCCCTTCCCGATTCCCCCGGCACCATGAGCATCGGCACGGAGAAGGGCCAGATGAAGATGGCTCAGGACGGAAAAGGCGGCATGGTGTTGCAGGGTGGCGGGCAGACCGGCACCGTAAAAACGTCAGTGTCGGCGGCCGGAGTTCACCTGGAGATGACCAAGGTAACGCTCGCCGCGCTGGTGGATACGCTCTCCGCCATGGTGGATCGTCCCGTCGTGGACATGACCGAGCTAAAAGGAACCTACCACATCTCGCTGGATCTTCCCATGGAGGATATGTTAGCTCTCGCTCAAAAGCAGATGGCGACCCTCGGTATGCAGATGCCCGGTCCCCCTCCAGGCGCAAGTCCGGCCGATGCGGCCTCGACTCCCGGAGGCTCTGCGATCTTTACCGCCATGGAGAAACTTGGGCTGAAGCTCGACTCGCGCAAGGCCCCCGTCGAGACCATCGTGGTCGATCGTTTGGAAAAAACACCCACTGAAAACTAGATAAGTCGTCCAAGTGCCGCATTTGGAGCTTACGGCTCACCGCTCTCGCCGTTGACGCCGGATAAAATCCGGGCATGCCATGGAATTACAGTCAGAGTACAGGACAGCTTACACGCGACGGCCAGTGCGTGGCCACCGGATACTCCGGCGCGGGAACCGGCCGCAACAATCCAGCCGAGCAAGCCGTGCCCGACGTCGGGCCGATTCCCCAGGGGCGCTACAACATCGGTCCGCCGTTTGACGCCGTAAAGCAAGGCCCCTGCGTGATGCGCTTAACGCCGCTGGGGCACGACGCTCTCGGCCGCGACGGGTTCCTGATTCACGGCGACAACCTCACGCATGACGCCTCCACCGGCTGCATTATCCTTCCGCGGGAGATTCGGGAGGCCATCGCCGCCAGTGAAGATCGCGATCTGGAGGTAGCGATGTAAAAAACCGGGACAGTACACTCATTTCCGCCGGTCGTAATCGTTGTCCGATCCGAATCTGTTCGTCCGGCGGAAATAAGTGTACTGTCCCGGCTTTTTGCTTGCTGCTACGCTGGAAAGACCTCATGACCCGTAAGCGTTTCGAATGGAAGATCCGCGACACCTCGCTCGTTCTCGGGGAACGCACGCTGATCGTGGGCGTCCTCAATGTCACGCCGGATTCGTTCTCCGATGGCGGCAAGTTCCTCGATCCCGACCGCGCCTTCGCCCGCGCCGTCGAGCTGGAGGAGGAAGGCGCGGACATCGTCGACATCGGCGCGGAATCGACGCGTCCCGGCGCGGCGCGCGTCTCCGAAGCGGAGGAGCTGCGGCGTCTGGTTCCCGTGCTCAAGCGGCTGCATCAACGTCTGGCCACGCCGATTTCCGTCGACACCTACAAGGCTTCCGTCGCGGAAAAGGCCTTTGAACTGGGCGCGCACATCGTCAACGATCCCAGCGGGCTCACCTTCGATCCGGACCTGGCGCGGGCGGTCATGCACGGCGGCGGAGGATTGATCCTGAATCACATGCGCGGTACGCCGGAGACCTGGCTCAAGCTGCCTCCGCTCAAGGATGTGATCCGCACCATTGGATCGGAGCTGGACGCTTCCATCCACCGCGCCGTTCGATCGGGTGTGGACAGGCGGCAACTGGCGGTCGATCCGGGACTGGGCTTCGGCAAGCGCAAGGAGCAGAACGCCGTCATCCTGGCGCGCTTGGAAGAGCTGGCGCAACTGGATCTGCCTCTGATGGCGGGGCCGTCACGCAAGCACTTCGTGGCGCGCGAATCGGCCGGGGAGACTGAGTTCGCCACTGCCGCCGCGGTCACCGCGGCCATCCTGCACGGCGCGCACATGGTGCGTGTTCACGACGTCAAGGCCATGAAGGCGGTGGTGGAAGTGGCCGACGAAATCGTGAGCGCCGGAAGTGGGGCAGGTCTGTGACCTGCCAAATCCGAGTGGGGCGGGACGCGCAATGTGTCGCGCCTCACCGCTTCTGGCACCGCGGGCAAAAGTGCGAGCTGCGCTGCGCCACCACGATCCTGCGGATGGGCGTAGCGCAGTTCGCGCATGCCTCGCCCTCCCGGCCGTAAACGCGGTGGCTCACCTGGAACCAGCCCTTGCGTCCCTCGGCATCGACGTAATCGGAGATCGACGATCCGCCGGCCTCGATGGCAGCGGTCAGAATTTCGCGGATGGCCTGGTGCAGCCTCGCCGCGCGCGGCCCGCTCAGCTTCGCGGCCGAGGCCAGCGGATGGATACCTGCCGCGAAAAGGCTCTCGTCGGCGTAGATATTTCCCAAGCCGGCAAGGAACGCCTGATTGAGCAGCAGAGGCTTGATGCGCGCTTTGCGCCGCAGCCGGGCGCGGAATTCTTCGAATGTGATTTCGAGCGGCTCGGGGCCCAGGCGCTCGACGCGCCGCGGATTCCACTCGATCTTCCCGAACTGGCGCGGATCGTCGTAAAGCAACAGTCCGTCGTCGAGCGTGAACACGGCATGCGTATGCTCGGCTCGTTTTCCGGAAACCAGGAGCCGGCCGGTCATGCCCAGGTGGATCGAGAACGCACCTTGATCTAAGCCCACGAGAATAAACTTGCCGCGGCGGCGGACGCTCTCGATGCGCCGCGCGGCCAAGTGTCGGGAAAGAGTCGCGCGGTTTCCCGGCGTGACCAGGCGAGAAGTGAACTCGGCCGACAGGATACGTCGTCCAATAAGATGCGGAGCGACTGTCCGCACCACGGTTTCCACTTCCGGCAATTCCGGCACGTTATGGAACGTCGAGCAGAATATCGTCGCCCTCGATCTTGACCGGGAAGGTCGGGACGATGACGTCGGGGTCGAAATCGTTGACCCCGGTGCGGCAATCGTATTCCCAGGAATGCCAGGGACACACCAGCGTGGATCCGAGCAGGGCGCCCTCGCCCAGCGGTCCGCCGGCGTGCGGGCAGATGCCGTCGAGCGCGTACAGGTCGCCGTCCACGTTGCAGATGGCATAGGAGTTCTCACCCACATCGGCCTGCATGACGGACCCCGGCGGGAGCCCGGAAATCGTTCCCACTTTCACAAGAGCCATGCAGTCATTGTCTCACTCACTGGTGGGGCAGGTCCTCGACCTGCCAATTCTGCCGAGGCTCACTCAGGCTGTTCGTCCAAAGGCCGCTTGTGCTTGGGTTTCTTGCGGCTGGTCTTGGGAAGGATGGCGTGGGACGGTTTGACCGCGCCAATCCGCTCCCGCGCGATGGCGCGAACTTCCTTTTTCCGATCGAATTTGGGTTCCTTCGGTTTCATTCGCGCGTGTGTGTTAGACTCAGTGTACAAGGAGGCCGTATGGGTTTAAAGTCGATCGGCCTGCCTGAGCTAGTGGTCATCCTGGTTGTCGCCGTGCTTCTATTTGGAGGCAAGAAGATTCCCGAGGTTGCCAAAGGTTTGGGTGAAGGCATTCGCAACTTCAAGTCAGCCTTGAAGGGCGACGAACATCCCCCCGACGACAAGAAGCAGGCGTAAGGCTTCCTGGCGGGGCTCGCAGGTTGAGCCCGCGCCTGACTCGGAATCGAAAAGGTGCACCGGACCTCCGCTGTGCGCCGGATCTTAAAAAGAAAAACCCCGCGCCGGCCAAGATAAGCCGCGCGGGGTTCCTGTTTCAGGGATCCGCTACTTCTTCTTGGGCGGGACGATGGCGTCCTTCACCGCCTTGGCCACGCGGAACTTTACCACCTTCTTGGCCGGAATCTTGATGGCTTCCCCGGTTGCCGGATTGCGGCCCATGCGAGCCTTGCGGTCCACCCGCACCAGCCGGCCGATGCCGGGCAACACGCTCACGCCGCTCTTCTTGGTCTCGCGTACCAACAATTCGGCGTAGGCGATCGTGAAGGACTTCGCGACTTTGTTCGGCACGCCCACTGCGGCGGCCAACTCTTTTACCATTTGCGATTGGGTCATCTTTGCTGCTGCCATGATTCTCCTTGAGGTTCTCCTGTGAAAAACCCGATTTCTCCCTTGACGTTGATTGAGCGAAACCCGCGCCAGTATTGGGCGGGACCGCATTTGTACCTAATGCATCATAAGGGATGGGAAGACCCCATGTAAAGGGAAAATTGCGCGGAAGCCCCGATTTTAGCGGGTTTTTTCCGCGCAGCCTTTCGGCTCAATTGTATGCTTGTAGCATACAATTCAACCGGTCCGGCGCCCAACTCGGAGTGTGGTACCTTGCTAACAAAGGGCAAAGAGAAGGCGAATGGCCGGTTGGCAACAACAGTTGGAGACGCTGCGGGCACGCGTCGCGCAAGTGGCCGCGGAGTGCGACCGGAAGTATGCGGCGCCGTCCCGCGCCCGGGGTTCCTTGGAAGGTGCGCTTTCCGGGGAGGAAGTCGAAACCGCGTTTGGCCGGCACTTCGAGATCGAGAAGCTGTACGCGGCGCACCGGCGTCACGGGAGCGCGGACATCGGCGCGTTGAGCGATCTCCCCGCCGATCTGCTGGGCACGCTCTCGGGCGGAACCATTCCCGCGGCGGGTCCGGAGCAATGGGCCTTTCTCGACACCGAGACAACGGGGCTGGCGGGAGGCTCGGGCGGCTCTGGCTCCGGCTCTTGCGCGTTCCTGGTGGGGGTGGGGCGCATAACCCCCGATGGCTTCCGGGTGCGCCAGTTCTTCATGCGCGATCACGGCGAGGAATCGAGCCTCCTGGATGCGCTGGCGCGGCACCTGGAAACGTTCCGCGTCATGATCACCTACAACGGGCGGGCTTTCGATCAGCCGCTGCTCGAAGCCCGCTACCGCTGGAACCGCGCTGGTCCTCCGTTTGCACGGATGCAGCATCTGGATCTGCTGTATGGAGCGCGGAGACTGTGGAAACTGCGTTTTGAAAGCTGCCGGCTGGTGGATTTGGAAAGCCAGGTGTTGGGCGTGGAGCGCGAAGGCGACATTCCCGGAGCGCTGATTCCCTACGTCTATTTTGAATACCTGCGGACGGGACTGGCGCAGCGATTGCTGCCGGTTTTCGAACACAACGCCATCGATATTCTGACGCTGGCGTGCCTGACGGGCATCGTGCCCGAGGCGTTTCACGACCCCGCGAGGCGAGAGCTCCGTCACGCCGGCGAGATGACCGGCCTGGCCGGCTGGTTGCGCGCGGCCGGCGATCTGGAGGGGGCGCGAGCGCTGCTGCGGGGGGCGATCTACACTCAAGGCGGCGCGCAACTGCCAGAGGAACTTCTGTTTCGCGCGATGTGGGATCTCGGGCAACTGGAGCGCAAGCTCGGCGCCAGGGAAGCGGCGCTCGAGATCTGGGAGCAGCTCGCAGCTCCATCCAATCCGTTCCGCGTGCGTGCGATTGAGGAGTTGGCCAAGCATTATGAGCATCGCGCCAAAGATCGCCAAAAGGCTCTGGAATGGACGCTCGCGGCGCGGGCGCTGGAAGACTCGGCGGACCTGGCGCGCCGCGAGTTACGCCTCTCTCGAAGGCCCCAAAAGAAGACGGGGAGGCGTTAGCTCGTATGTGGCGCACGCACTCGCGCCGTTATTCGTGTGCGGCGCGTCGGCACTCCTGCCGACGCATCGGGCGTCTTAGTACTGCTAAATCGCGCGTCGTGCGGTAGCTTAGAATTATGTACCGTCTGCTGGTCCTTCTGGCCGTTCCCCTGTGGGCGCAGACGCCCCAGGACCGCCAGCTCAATCTCGACTCCTTCGAGAAGGTCTGGACCACCATCCGCGACAAGCACTGGGAGAAAAACCCGGGAGGCCTGGATTGGCAGGCGATTCATGCGGAATTCCGGCCCAAGGTGGAGCAGGCGAAAAACATCGACGAGGTCCGCGGCCTTCTGAAGGAGATGCTCAGCCGGCTGCATCAGACCCACTTCGGAATTTTTCCGGCAACGGTTTATGAAGAGGTAGGCGCCGCTGGAGACTTGGACGCGGTGGGCGACGGCTCGACCGGCATCGATCTTCGAGTGCTGGACGGACAGGCGGTGGTTACGCGGGTCGATCCCGGATCTCCCGCGGAGCGCGCGGGAGTGAAGCCGGGCTGGGCGGTGAAACTCGCCAATGGCGTGAATCTCCAGGCGGCGGCGAGCGCGCTGGCGGCGGACGCTTCCATTCCCGAGCTGATTTCCACGCGGGCGTTGCTGGCGCGCATCGGCGGGCCGGTCGGCGGAAAGGTGCAAATCACGTTTCTGGACGGCGCGGGAGCGGAGGCGAAGCGGGAGCTGGCTCTGGCCGCTCCGCGAGGCCAGATGTCGAGCTTCGGAAACCTGCCGGAGACGCCGGTCTGGTTCGAGTCCAAGCTTATCGGCGCCGCCGGCGCCGGGAGGATTGGCTCGGTTGGCTACGTTCGCTTCAACTATTTCCTGGATCTCCAGCGCGTGATGGAGAGCTTTGGAGGCGCGGTCAAAGCGTGCCAGGATTGTGCCGGCATGATCGTCGACCTGCGCGGCAATCCGGGGGGCATCGGCGCCATGGCCATGGGCATGGCCGGCTATTTCCTGGACATGCCCGGGTTGCGGCTGGGCACGATGTACATGCGCGATGCGCAACTCAATTTCGCGGTAAATCCGCGCTTCCCCAGCTTCGCGGGGCCGCTGGCGATTCTGCTGGACGCCTGCTCGGCCTCGACCTCGGAGATCCTCGCGGGCGGCTTGCAGGATTTGCACCGGGCGCGGATCTTCGGGACCAGAAGCGCAGCGGCGGCGCTGCCCTCGGTGATCGAGCGGCTGCCCAACGGAGACGGCTTCCAGTACGCCGTGGGTAACTACGTGTCCGAGGGCGGAAAGCCGCTGGAGGGCGAGGGCGTGAAGCCCGACGTCGAGATCAAGCTGACGCGCGCCGCGCTGCTGGCCGGGCGCGATGCGGTGGTGGACGCGGCGCTGAGTTGGATCGAAAAAGACGGGACCGGAAAGGCGGCAAAATGAATCGCGAAAGACTGGAGAGACGACTGGTGCTGGGCGCTCTCGCCGTGGCCGCCATCTTCCTGCCGGCTGTGCCCGCGTTCAGCGCGGATGCGCCCACGCCCGCGCCGGAGGCCATTCTCGATCGTTTCGTCGAAGTGACCGGCGGCCAGGCCGCCTACCAGAAGCGGAAGACCGAGGTGGTTCACGGAACCATCGAGTTCGCCGCCGTGGGTCTGAAGGGGACCATGGTGGAGTACTTCGAGGAGCCCGGCAAATTCTACATGGCCATGGATCTGGCCGGAGTCGGAAAGATCGAATCCGGTTTGACCGGCGGCGTGGCCTGGGAGAACAGTGTGCTTCAGGGCGCGCGCCTCAAGACCGGCGAGGAAAAGGCGCAGGCTATTCGCGAGGCGGACATGAACAATTTCTCGCACTGGCGCGAGGTTTACCCCAAGGCGGAAAGCGCGGGCGAGGAGGTGGTGGATGGGGAACCCTGTTACAAGGTGGTGCTGACGCCGGCGGAAGGCAAGCCCGAGACCATGTATTTCGAAAAGAAGTCCGGCCTGATGCGCAAGACTGCGTTGGTGGCCGCGAGCCAGTTGGGAGACATCGCGGCCGAGTCGATTTCCGCGGAATACCGCCGCTTTGAGGATATTCTGGCGCCGGCCAAGATCACCGAGAAAGTGGCCGGGCAGGAGTTCACCATCACCATCGACAGCATGCAGGCCAACCAGGAGATCCCGGCGGAGAAGTTCGCGCTGCCGGAGGAAGTCAAGGCTCTGCTGGCCAGGCAGAAAAATTAGACCAGTTTCGACGTTGACGAAGACCGCCGCTTGCTGACGCGCGCGGTTCAGAAAGGAGCTTCCGAACCGCGACAGTGATGGAGCGGTCTACGCCAATTGTGAAACTGGTCTAGCCGTCGTGCTCTTCTTCCGGAGGCTCCGCATGCCGGTAGAACTTAGTCCGGCAACTGCGGCAGCGAAACGGCATCCGCCCGAAGAGAGCGAAGAAAAACGCGGTCAGTCCCTCGCCCCGTGAACGGCGCACATCTGTCGAGCCGCACTTGGGGCAGAACAAAGTGTGGGGGTCTGGTTCTTGTTGCTGGCTCATCGTCCCTATATCATTTGGAGAATAGCACGGCTTGAAACTGGCATTTCCCGCAGTTCCGAGCTATAAAGGAATATGGTGCGTTCCCCGCGTGACGTTTTTCGGGTTGTGGCGCGTCGAACCGGCTGGCTCGCCGGCGTGATGCTGGCCCTGGCGTACGCATGGATAGCCTTCCGCGGGCCTCAAGGCATTCAGTCCCTGATCGGAAAGCACAGCGAAATCCGGGAGCTCGAGGAGCAGAACGCGGCGGTGGTGCGGCAGAATCAGGCTCTGCGGGAGCGAATCCTCCGGCTGGAGCAGAGCGATAGCGAACAGGAGCTGGAAATTCGCAAGCAATTAAAGCTGCTCCGGCCGGGCGAGACGACCTTTCTTCTTCCCGAGCCGCCCAAAAGCTCCGAGACAACCCCGCCGCCCATCCGGTGAAGCATGCCGCGCGGGCCGGGATTCACCGAGGTCCTCACTCGGCGATCTCGCGCAGTGTAGCGAAAAACTCGGGGAAAGACACGCCCGCCGATTCGGCGCCTTCAATCGAGCACGGGCCATCGGCGGCCAAAGCGGCGACGGCAAAGGCCATGGCGATGCGGTGGTCGCCCGCGGAATCGAGCTCGGCCGCGCGGAATTTCTGGCCTCCGGCGACGTGGAAACCGTCGGCGGTAGTTTCGATGGCGACGCCCATGCGCTTGAAATTGGCTTCGAGCGCGGCGATGCGGTCGGTCTCCTTGACGCGCAGCTCGGAGGCGTCGCGCACGGTCAAGCCCCCGGTGGCCGCGCCCAGCACGGCCAGCGCCGGAATCTCGTCGATCAGCGCGGCGGTCAGCGGGCCGTCGATCGATCCGCGGTGCAGGCGCGAAGCGCGCACGCGCAGGTCGCCGATCAGCTCGCCCGTGGTCTGGCGCAGATCCAGCACCTTGATGGAGGCTCCGATCGACACCAGGAAGTCGAGCAGCGCGGAGCGCGTGGGATTGAGCCCCACGCCGTGAATCACCAGATCGGCATCCGGCATCAGCAGCGCGGCCGCCAGGAAGAAGCAGGCCGAAGACAGATCGCCGGGAACGAACAGCTCGCGGCCGGTGAGGCGCGCGCCGGAGCGCAGCGTGATCGCGCGCTTTTCCACGGAGATTTCCGCGCCGAACTCGCGCAACGCGATTTCGGTGTGGTCGCGCGTGCGCACCGGCTCGCGGACGATGCTGTCGCCCTGGGCGAACAGGCCCGCCAGCAGGACGCAGCTCTTCACCTGGGCGCTGGCCACGGGCAGTGAGTAGTCGATGCCGTGAAGCTGGCGGCCGTGGATGGTGAGCGGCGGGTAGGTTCCATCGCCAGCTTCGATCCCACTTCCTTCGATCAAGGCCCCCATTTGGGTGAGCGGCTTGATCACGCGGGCCATGGGGCGGCGGGAAAGCGATTCGTCGCCGCCGATCGAGGACGTGAACGGCTGGGCCGCCAAAATGCCGCTGAGCATGCGGATGGTCGATCCCGAATTCCCCGCGTCGAGCTGGCCGGAAGGCTCGCGCAGAGCGCCGCCGTGGATCACGACGCGGTTCTCGGCGTCCCTTTCGATGCGCGCGCCCAGCGCCGCCATGCAGCCGAGCGTCGATTGGCAATCCGCGCCGGTGGAGTAGTTCGCGATCGTGCTGACGCCTTCCGCGATCGACGCCAGCATGCCATAGCGATGGGAAATGGATTTGTCGCCCGGCGGAGTCACCACCCCGTGGATGGCTTTCGCCGGGGAAACGATTTCACGCATGAAGTATCAGTGTAACGTGACCCAGCTGGTTGTCGGCGCTCACTTTTCGGCGATGACCGCGATGACCTCACAGGAGATCAGCGCCCCGTAGGGCTGGTCCTCATCCTTGAAGGTGTGGCGGGCCGGCCGCGAGTGGGGATCGGGGAACATGGCCAGCCATTCGCGGTTGAGGTGGTCGCGGTCGTCCCTATTCTTCATCCACACGTTGATCTTGACGATGTCTTCGGGCGTCGCGCCGCCGGCCTCGAGCACGCGCCGGATGTTGGCGAACATCAGCGCGCATTGGCCCGCGATCTCGGGAGCCAGCTTCCCGGTCCGCGGGTCCTTGCCGTAAACGCCGCCGGTCATCAGGAGCGAACCGACGCGGCACGCGTTGGGGATCGGATGAGTGTGCTCGAGGCCGGGAACCTCAATGCTGCGCCGTTTGCTCATGCGCATTCCATCATAGCGGGTGAGGGAGGGAGGTGCGGGGAGGTTGGGCCTTATCGGTCGCCGGTCTGCCAAGGGTGCGACCAAGTTGCGCCCAGATCTGAACGGTGCACTACGATAAAGGCCTGCTCTCAATACCGTATTCCAAGCAGCCCACCCTTTTCGCCTTCATCAGTGAGCTCGATTCGCACATACGGCTGAAGCGAAAAGCCGTCTCTGAAATCCGAGTAAGGTACACCATCGGAGTTGAGGCAGCAAATGTACTGGAATCCCTGCTCTCCTGCCGTCTTCGCAGCCAATTCCAGGGCGTGAGCTTTCTGGCGCTCGTCGACGTCGGCAAAGATGGTGCTGTCATGGAGCAAAAAGCCGGGGGTCGCGGGCCTTGTCGCCCAAAGCGTCGCCAACATAAGGTCGTAGCAGAAAACCTTCATCTGCTCGACGCCCTGACTGTCTTGGCGCTCGATCTCAACACTAAACCGGTATCCGGCATCAACAACGTCGACGATCAGTTCTCCTGGGCGGCTGTATAGCGCCTGAGAAAACTCGTTGAAAAGCGAAATTGCGCGCTCACGGTCGACACGTCTGTTCTCGTAGAGGGAGCGAGCCAAGATCTGAAGTTCTTCTCGCTCAATTCGCGTCTGGGACTTGATCTCGTCTATCCGCTTCAGGTTTGCGATCTTCTGGTTTACGGCATTGAGCTTGGCTAGTTGCTCGTCTTGCAACCGGTTCATCTCAGCATACTCGGCTAGTGCGCCGTGGGTATTTAGGACAGAGAGCAAATTGGCCCGCTCATCACTCCGCTTGCGAATTTCCTCCGTTCGCTGCGCGATTGCCCGCGTGAGTCGGGACGTTTCTGTTTCTAGGAAAGCGCGTCTATTCGCGATCACTCTGTCGTGAAACGCCTGAACATCCTCAATCCGTTTTCGCACTGTTGCCGGCCATGCGATTCCGGCCTCTCGATAAACTTGGGAGAGAGTGTCCGCCTCGGGTGGATGTTCGTTAGTTAGGCTTTCCTGGTAAAACGAGAGCATTGCTCCGTCTGTCGAGTTTTCTTGATTCAGCTGCCGGATCGCGCCCTGTAATAGGTTGGCTTGCTCCTGGTATTCCTGGTACTGCGGATGAACTCGGAAGGTGCGCAGCTCCTCGCTGCGCCGCACGACGAGTTCCTCCAACCGGACTTTTTGAGACTCGAGCTCGCCCACCGTGCCCAGGAGATCTGGAAAGGTTCCGGCCTTTATCGCCGAACGAAGTTGCCTCATGGCCTTCTCTTGATCCTTCAACCTCTGGAGCTTCGAAGGGTACTCCCACGAAAGCCCCAGCAGGAATGCATTGTTGACCTGCCTGTCCCACTCCATTTGCTTGCGGTGGTGCTCAAATGGAATCGAAACAGCGTCACGTCCCCGCCGAGCGAAGTAGGAGAACAGGCTGCGGAAGGTGGGTTCAAAGGAATCGGTTCTTTCCTGAGGCGGCAGGTCGAACATCAGCCAACCCAGAAGATCGGACCACTGCGGGATGGAAAGAATGAATGCACCTGTCTCGTTGTCCTTTTTCGGCTTGACCGGCCATTCCCTGAAGTCGCCTTCGAGTATCACCCGCCGAGGATTCGCTGTGTCGCGGCTGACCCGGTAGGGCTTGCTCCGAAGATCCAACTCCACAGTGAATGTCCACCCGTGAAGCTGCGGTGCCATCAGGCGGTTCTTCTTATCCCCCGACGAGCCGAGGCAGAAGTGAATGATTTCGACGAGCGTCGTCTTGCCTGCTCCGTTCCGCGAGTCCTTGTCGGTTGCCGCCAGGGTTCGGGTTGCGAGCACAACATTAAATCCGGGCTTGAACTCGATCTCGCGGAAGCTGGGCTGATCGCAGCGGATCACTCGGATCACGGCGAAGGCCTTCGTAGATTGTCTCCCTCGATGTTCAGTGCACCAAGCGTGAACAGAAAACTGGCGGCGAGAGTGAATTGCTCGAAGGAGGTCTTGGTGCTCCGGAGCCTCAACTGCTCCCAGGTAGTAGAAACCGATCGCGGGCGATCACCGAGGATCTGAAGAATCTCTCCCCCGACGGCCAAGAGCGTCCGATTTAGCGGCAAGTGCTTGTTTGGTAGGATCATCGCGAAAGCCAGTCAACGCTCGAACACATCACAGAGCTCAAAGTAATGAGTGACGATCCCAACGGCTGCCCAGAAGAACTTGGGCTCTAGACGACGCTCTCCTAATATGTATTCTATTAGACTGAAGAAGACCGCGTCGGAGCTACCTGCCGCAGCAACGAGCTCGGTGTACTTTCTGGCCAACTCGACCGCAACTACTTGCGAGAAGCCGGGGTCCGGCATACCCGTGACAAACTTCTCCACAAGCTTTGCCACTGGCAGGGCGGGCCTGACCAAACTAGTCACGGCGTCAGAGAGGCCATTCCTTCGGAGTTTTTCCGCAATGGCGGTAAGGTCCAGATCGGCGGTATCGGATGTCGCGATTCCGACCCGTCCCAAATGGTTCAACAAAACCTGAATCTCAGCGGCGGTAGTCATGGGCACGGCTGCTAGATCCGGCACGCTGCCCAAGAGCGTTTCCCGATCGGCAAGCGGGAGCGCTTTGACGATTTCCCGGAGAGCAGCCCTACCTATGTGGGGGCCAATCGTGATTGAAGGGTAGCCGACCTCCAAATCCTTTAGCGCCGCAATCGCCTGTGGAGGCAAGGCCCGCTCAGAGCTCCATACGAAAACCCAACGCCGCATCTTTTCCTGCCAGCGGCTTCTAGCACCATCGAAGTCCTCCGCGATCTTCCGCGCAGCCTGCGCACCGGTCATGCCCTCAGGGGCATAGCACTGATAAATCGTCGCCGTGTTCTGCGAATAGCCGTCTGCCTTCCAGTCTCCTAGCCGCCCCATCGGCTTAACCATAACGAAGGAAGAGTCCGCTTTTTGCATGATCTGCTCGAAGAAGTCCTGAAAGGCGCGGCCTGTGCGTCGAAACAGCTCAACCTCGAGCTTGGTCTCGTGGTAGTGCAGAGAAAATTCTTCCTTCGTCATCGCTCAAACAATTCTCACCCAAAATGTTCATCAGCACAAGGAGTGCGTCGGCCAGGAGCCGCTGCGACTCTTGATGGGGATGGCGGCAGTGTCCGGGCCTCAAACGGTCGTGCCCAAGTTGGGGATCGATCCGTTGACTGAAGCCGTCAGCCTTGACACTCCACCTCCAACATGCGAATCTCGGCAGAGAATTGGAGTTGCCACATGAGATCCCACGCGATGACTGCGGCGTTATTGTTTACGGCATTGTTTACGGCTGGGGCCGCCCTCGCCGCGCCGCCCAACCTCAATGACCCCACCGGCTCTCAAGGCCTGATGATGATCGACAAGCTGGGCCGGCAGATCCGCTTCTTCGACCCGGCCACGCTCAAGGAAATCGCGCATTTCCAGGTCGGCACCGCGCCGCACGATTTCGCCATCTCGCCCGACCACAAAACCGCCTACGTTCCGATCTACGGCGATGGCATTTACGGCAAAAATCCCAACCCGGGGAACAGCATCGCGATCATCGACCTGGTGAACAAGAAGGTCGCGGGCAGCATCGACGTCTCGCCGTACCAGGCGCCGCACGGCATCCAGATCGACGCCTCGGGAAAGATTTACGTCACCTGCGACTTGAGCCGCAAGCTGCTCGTAATCGATCCGAAAAAAGGCATGATCGAGGCCGCCATCGACACCGAAGGCACAGGGCACTGGGTGGCCGTGCTCCCGGACGCGAGCAAGGCGTACGTCGCCAACAAGAACGACAAGCTCTTCGTCAGCGTGATCGATCTCAAGACGCGCAAGATCGTCAACCGCGTGCCCACGCCCGGCGGAACGCAGGGAATCGTTGCGTCGCTGGACGGCAAGCGCGTGATTGTGGCCGATAATGGAGCGCCGCAAGTGCTGGTCATCGATACCAAAACGGATATGGTGGTGGACAAGATCGCACTGGAAGGCGGAATGCGAGCGGCATACAAGCCGTACTTCACGCCGGATGGATCGAAGCTGGTGGTTTGCAGCGAAAGTCCGGCGATGGTCAACATCATCGACGCCAAAAACCTGCACGCGAAACAGACGGTGCTGATGGTGGGCAAAGATCCGATGGGTTTCGCGGCTTCCGCCGACGGCAAAACTCTGCTGGTGGCCAATCACGGCGACGGGACGGTTTCAGTGATCGACTTGAAGGCGGGCCGCGTGGTGAACACATTCACCGCGGGCACCGGCATCGAGACGCTGACGTATTTCTGAGAGCTTCGACGCAAGGCAGGCCACAAAAGACGATGGCCCGCCCCACATAGGCACACGTATGCCGCGGCGGGTGAAAAATTCGTTGCGGCGGCCGGGGGCTCTCGGACTTATCGCCGGGCGTTTTCCGGCCGCCAATGATTTAAGCTGCTTCTGACGGGGGCCCGGAACGGCTGGATGGCCGTCCCATATGCCCGCTTTGAATACCAACTCTCTGATGTCCGGCCGGCGTCTTCGGCCGCTTACCGGATTTATAAGGATCGATCCCTAAATTCTTCCGCCGGACGAGCTAACGCCCAGCGAAAGTTCAGTACCACCTCAAAACACAACGCTCCGTGCACGGAGTAGCCTTACGATTCGAGCATAAGGGGCGAGTGCCGCGCCAAGACAGTACGACAGCGCCAAGTCATGAGAACGACTGGCGAAATAAATTTACAATTGTGTGATGGGCTTTTACGGCGCGATCACCTTCACCACGAAGTAGCTGATCGACTTGGGCACTTCCTTGAACCAGTGAGGCGTGCCCGCGGGGATCACCATCGAATCGCCCTTGGCGAGGTGGTGGGTTTCGCCGCCTTCGATACTTGTGCCCAGCATCTGGCCGGGACCCTTCTGCTTCCCGCCGACCATAGTCCCTCCGGTTACGATGGTGGCTTCGCCGTCGGTGACGTAGAAGATGTCCGTCTCCTTGGCGTGCACCTCCACCTGGCCGGCCGCGTCGCGGTGCCCACCCTGGACCGTCAAATCCGATTGCTTCACCATCACGGTGCCCTTGGCCAGCGCGGTGGCCACCTTGCCGGCGTCGATGTAGCTGACCGCTTTGTCGCCCGCTCCGGTCATCATCACGGCCGCGGCGAACAGCGTTGCGAATAGCAGCACAAATTTCATTTCAGTCTTCCCTCCACCCACAAGAGTGTATCATCAAGATTCCATGCGGGACCCCGCCGTCCAATCTCCGCCCGCGCCGGCTCCGCCCGGCCAGCTAGCCACTCGTATCCGCCACTGGGTAATGGTTTTCGCGGTCGCGCTGGCGGTCATTACTTATATCGATCGCGTGGCGATTTCCTGGGCGGCGCCTTATATCCAGCACGATCTCAATCTCGATTCGGCGCAGATGGGATGGGTGTTCGCGGCCTTCACCTGGGCCTACGCGATTTTCGAGATACCGGGAGGGTTTCTGGGAGACTGGATCGGACCGCGCAAGGTCCTGATCCGGGTGGTGCTGTGGTGGTCGTTCTTCACGGCGGCGACGGGTTGGGCTCGCGGCTTAACCACACTCACCATTACGCGATTCCTGTTCGGCGCCGGAGAAGCCGGGTGCTTTCCCAACATCACCAAAATATTTTCCGTGTGGCTGCCCGCCAAGGAAAAGGCTCGCGCGCAGGGCATTGTGTGGATGGCCGCGCGATGGGGCGGTGCGTTTACGCCGCCTCTGGTGAGCTTCGTGGTCTTGCAAGTAGGCTGGCGTCATGCCTTCGAGCTGTTCGGTTTGATCGGTCCGGTGTGGGCGATCCTGTTCTACCTATGGTTCCGCGACAATCCCATGGACCATCCTGGATTGAATCAGGCCGAGCGCGATCTGGTGAGCGCCAGCTCGAAACTGGCCGCCGGACACGCGGATGTTCCCTGGCTTCGGCTTCTGAAGTCGGGCCGCGTCTGGCTTCTATGCTGGCAATATTTTTGCCTGACCTATGGCTGGTACTTCTACATCACCTGGCTGCCGACGTATCTGCGAAACGGGCGGCACCTGGAGATCGCTTCTTCGGCGATGCTGAGCATGCTGCCGCTGTTTCTCGGCGGCCTGGCGAACCCGATCAGCGTGTTCCTGGGAGAAAGGCTGACGAGATGGACTCACGACGTCGCCCGCACGCGGCGCATTGTGTCCTGCTCCGGATTCGCGGGCGCATGTCTGTCTCTGTTTGGTTCCACGCTGGTGGCGAATCCCGTGCTGGCCGTGCTGGCCATCGCCATGGCGAGCTTCTGTGGCGATCTGACCATGCCGCACGCCTGGGCGGCGACCATGGACATGGGCGGCAGGTTCGCCGGGACTCTTTCCGGCGCGATGAACTCGTGGGGGAATTTAGGCGGCGCGATCTCCCCGATGGTGATCGGCTACGTGCTCCAGTGGACCGGCAGCAATTGGAACCTGACGTTCTACGTCGCCTCGGCCGTGTACGCCTGCGGCATCCTGTGCTGGATGTTTCTGGATTCGACGACGCCGATTGAGGGAGTGGAGGCGGACTAATCGCAGAAGTAAATCGTGCCATCCACAAGCAGTCGCTTTGGGTCCATTTTTCCAGATCCCCCAAGTTTCCCGGAAGGAAGTTCGAAGCAGTGCAGGACCATAACCGTGCTGCCATCTTTCTCAAAATACTTGTAGACCTTGCTCCTAGTCCCAGGAGGTTGACCGCTCTTTGAATTTGGCGGGTTGGTCATGGATGCAGAGCGATGTTAAGTCGTGGACTCGTGCGGGGTAGCCACCTTCGTTTCGATTGAACTTGCCCTGAAGCTCAGAGGAAGGTATTCTAATGGCGGGTGGCCTCGCCTTCATGCCCTCACTCATGAAAGATCAAATTCGCAGCCGGATTGCGCGTTGCGTATCAGGCCAGGACTCTTTGGATCTATTTCGGGAATGGTTCGTGCCTGTGTCCTGGGACATCGAGCAAACTGGCGATGCAGAGGCCATAGCCTTAGCTTACAGAGTTGATGGCTTACTCGGTGAGGCATCCTCGGCTGGTTGGACTGACGAGCAACTCCGAGAGGAGCTGGGGAACACCCTCCGCCCCGTTGAAGTGCGGGTTCCCACGATTATCTAGCTGAGCCTCCCGCCGGAAGCCGTTCAGCGGCCAAGTGCGCCGCCAACAAGGCGATCGAGGATCATCCAGGCAGGTCCGCCGACACCCAGAAACCGAGGTTCTCAATCGTGGCGCAGCGCGGTCGTTGGATCGACCCGGGCCGCCCGGCGAGCAGGAAAGTAGCCGGCGATGAACCCGGCCCCAGCCAGCACCAGCACGGCGATGGCGATGGTGAACGGATCGTTGGGCTTCATTTCGTACAGGAAGCTGGTCTCCCAGCCTGGCGCGAGAAGGTGGTCCGCGACTGGGCTTAGACCCAGCACCGCGGGAACCCCAATGGCAACTCCCGCTGCCGCGAGCAGCATCGTCTCGCGCAGGACCATCCATGCGACGCCGCCAGGGCGCGCTCCCAACGCCACGCGGATGCCAATCTCATTGGTCCGCCGAGCAACGGCGTAAGCCATCACGCCGTAGATGCCGATCGCGGCCAGGATCAAGGCCAGCGCGCCGAAGACCGCCGCAAGTGAGGCAAGCACCCGTTCCTGCGACAGCCCGTCCTCGATTTGCTGCACTCCCGTACGCACATCGGCGATGGCCAGATCGGAATCGAGGGAACGTACAGCCGGACGAATTTGTCTCGCCACACTCGCTTCGACACTCGCTTCAGTGGCGGCGATCTTAAGTTCGAAGTTGACGGGTCCGGCGCGCGGCGCTTGGGGCGTCGATTGGAGCAAGGCGTTGTAAAAAGTGGGGTGGATTGGGTCGCGGAATCGTTCGAAACGCCAGTTCGCGCACACTCCCACGATCTGGTACGTCAGATCGTCGGCGCCCTTGAAGGTCCTGCCGACGGCATTCTCTTGAGAAAAAAAATGCCGGGCGAATTCTCGATTCACAACGACCGCATTGGAGCGGTTCAGCGTGTCATGGTCATCGATCGCGCGGCCGGAGAGAATCGGAATGCCCATGGTTTCAAAGAAGCGGCTTCCGACATCGATCGCGCGCGCGTAGGTGTCGAAGGTTTGGACCGGCTCCTGGTTTCCCGTTGCTATCCTTGTGCCGCTACGGCTGCCGGAAAACGTGGCGGATTGGACACCCGGTATCGCGCTGAGACGCTGCTGCAACCGTGTGAGCAAAGCTCCAATTCGATCCGATGGGTAACGCAGGCGCGGCGGGTCAAGCGTAAACAGCACCACTCCTTCGGGCCGAAGGCCGAGCGGCATGTTTCTCAAGTTCGTGAAGGTCTTGACGCACAGCCCCGCACCCGCCAACAATATTACGGAGAGCGCGACTTGAAGCACCACCAAGAGCCGTCCGATGCGCAACTTCGAGAGACTCGCGGTTCCCCGGCCGCCCTCTTTCAATGCGTCATTCACCTCCACGCGCCGGGATTGCCACACCGGCGCGAGGCTGAACAAAACTCCGGTCAGGAACGTGATCCCGATCGACACCAGCAGCACCTTGGGATCGAATGCGGTGTCAAATGGGCTGGGCCGCCAAGGCGCGGCGAGGAGCGCGGGTATGCTATTGCGGGTCCAATAGCCGAAGATCACACCGGCGACACCCGCCATCGACGCCAGCAGCAGGCCTTCGGTCAGTAATTGACGGACGATGCGCCAGCGTCCAGCTCCAAGCGCGAGCCTCAAGCCGATCTCGCGGCGCCGCACGGCGGATTTCGCCAGCAGCAGGTTCGCGACGTTGGCACAAGCAATCAACAGCACCAAACCCGCCAGCGCGAGCAGCGCCAACAGCGGCCGGCCGTAGCGTTCGGTCAGATAATCCACGCCTCGGGCAGCCGACTGGAGGATGAACCGGGGGCGTTTCGCTGGATCTTTCAGCATGGAGACCAGCGGACTGGCGTTGGCATCGACTTGCGCCTGAAAGAGCGCATCCATCTCGCTTTGTGCCCGTGCATCGGAGACGCCGGGCTTCAACCGGCCCAGCATCGGTATTTGCCACACTTTCACCTCATCGAGGAACGAACGTCCGGAAACCGCCAATCCAAGATTCAGCGGCGCCCATATTTCGAAATTCGCGCCCGGCTCGATTCCCGTGAAGTATTCGGGATTCACGCCGATGATCGTAACTGGAACCTCATTCATGGTGATCGTCTTCCCGATCACCGAAGGGTTGCGGGCAAACCTTCGGGTCCAATATTCGTAGCTGATCAGCGCGACTTGACCTTGCGGCGTCCGCACGTCGTCGTGCGGCCCTATGGCCCGGCCGATGACCGGTGAAACCTCCATCCCTCGATAGAAATCTCCCGAAACCAGAAAACAATTCACCGGCTCGGCGTTTCCATCCATTACGGCCGTGACGCGGCCAAGCTCCTTAAAAGCGAACAGAGGGTCGAAGACGGTATTGTCGTGCCGAAATGCCTGGTACACGGGCGGCGAGAATTCGGCGTGCATGTATGCTCTGTCCGGCGTCAGACGCTGCTCGTAGATCGTTCCGAAGGTTGGAGAGACATAACCGACGTTGGGTGCGACCCAGCCGCCATCCGGTGCGGTCCACATCAGGAGCCGCAGGCGCTCCGGATGCCGCACCGAAATGGGGCGCAACAGAGTCGATTCGATCAGCGTGAAGATGGCCGTGTTGGCTCCGATGCCGAGAGCGAGCGAGAGCACCGCGACAGCAGTGAATCCGGGGCTGCGCCGGAGCATCCGCGCCGCATACCGGAGGTCTTTCGCCCCGTCCTGTAGCAGTCCGATACCGCGCGCGTCGCGGCATTCCTCGCGAATCCGATCGGGGCCGTTCACTGGCGGGAAATCGCGAGGCGCTCGCGCAACTTCCGCTCGATCTCCTGTTCGGTGGCCTGCTGCGCCGGGGTGAGGTCCTCCAGCCGCACGCTCAGCGGCTCCGCGCGAGTATCTGGAAACACGTACGCTGAGTCGGTGTTCTCTTTCTGCTGCACCAGAACCTTGAAGACGTCCCAGGTGTAAAAGCTCTGCACCCAGGCTTGATAATCCTGAAGATCGGCGTCAATCAGATCGCCGCGCTCGGGCGGAGGCGTTGCGAGAACGACGGGCGTGCCCGTCAGGAGAGTGTGCTGCGAACCGAAGAACACCGGGCGCAGCCCCGCGAGCCTTCCTTCTTCCACTACGTGACTGAAGTTCACGTCCGTAGTGATGTCGTTGAGCGTGGGCGAATGATACGGATCGGGCCGCTCCCGGCGGGTTCCCGGGCCGTAGGTGCGGAGGTGATCGAATTCGATGGGCGAGACTCCATCCCAATTGGAGCCATAGTCGATGGTGACGACATAGCCGGCCTTCAGAATGCGGCCGGCCCCCTGAATGAAGCGGCCTTCGCCCAGGTTGATATAGGCGGCGAAGCCCTTGTCTCCTCGCGCCAGCTCATAGGCGTACGCGGGAATGTATTTGCGCACATGTTCGGCCAATTCCGGGATGGCCTCGATGGGAACGTAGATTTCGCGGAATTCGATGGCGTTGAGCTTGTCCGCGTAATTCGCGACCGAGCTCAGCGCTTCGAGCAGCGCCACGAATCCGGAGCGGCTCAGATACACGGTGGTCTCGCGCTTGCGGCCGAAGAGCCGGGTTTGAATGGTGCGGTCTTCGCTCTTGAGACGCCCCTGCAACGGCGGGGGCAGATCCTTTTCGAGCTTGGTCCAGCTTGTGCGCGACAGTACGGGCGCGACGAAAGCCACTTCCGCGGAACCGCTGGGAGCCAGAACCACTTTGTGGACGCTGAAGGCGTCGGGCAATTCGTTCGAAAGAACGATGCCTTTCAAGCTCCCGGCGGCGATGGTCGCGGTGGGGTTGGTGGCGTCGCCGGGCCGCGCTTCGAAGCGCGCTCCGAAACGGGCGTTGCGCCGGCTCTGTTGCGCGCTCAATGCCGCGGAACGGTCGTAGCAGGCGTACACGATCTGCCGTGCGAACTCGCGCCAGGTGGCTCCGGATTCATCGCTTCGGGCCCCCGTTGGCAGGTCATAGACCTGCCCCACGTCGGAGACCTGCCCTACCGCGGCGCGGCGATCGGCGTAGTTCAGGATGGACTCGGCCAGCGCCCCGTCGCCCGCGCCGAATTCGGCGATCGTGAAAGGCTCGTTGGCGGCGAGCGTTCCGGCTTTCCGCATCCCCTGCCACATGTCAAAAATGTGCTGTGCGACCATTTCCCCGAAGTACGGCGACAATGCGTCGGGGAAGGTGCGGTAGTCCTGCGTGAAGCTAACTCGTCCGCTCGAATAATAGCCGAGAGTGGGATGGAACAACACCAGATCCTGATATTCGAGGAATGACAGGAAGAATTCCTGGACCGCGGGCGCGGCCGCGGCAGCCACGCGGAGCTCGCGATGGATCTCCCAGGGGTTCAGCAGCTCGCCGCGCGAAAACGGGAGGTCCGCGGCGCGCAGAATCGCGTGAGCCGCCAACAGCGCCGTCGCCGCAATCGCGGCCTTGGCTTTGGGCATGAGTGTTACGACGTAATCGACAGGCAAAAAGTATCGCAGCCCGAACGCTACGCCGGTGTTTACACTTTACACTGAATAGAAGTGTTGACGCGAGCTTGGTTCGCCTTATTGTTGCTGTGGATGGCCGCGCCCGCCCAAAACGACCCTCTGGCGGCGCTGCGTGCGACCCTCGAAACGCTGCACCGGCATCGCAATGAGAATCCGGAGACGCGCGGCGCAACGGGCGATTTGACCTTGGCCAAGCATCAACTTCGCGATTGGGTCGAGCGGCGGCTTGTGAGATTCGACGCAGCCGGCAATGAGGATGCGATCAACCGCGAATTTCAGGACGCCCTCGCGGGCCTGCGTTGCCCCGACGGCTGCGTCACCACTGCCTTGGGCTTTATCGATCCGGTTCGGCTGCACCGCGAGGGTGAGTTTCTGATCGTTCAAACCAGCGTCGGCATCCGCTGCGGCTATGACGATTCCGCATATGTATACGAGTGGGCGGGGCAGCAGTGGAACCGCATCTTCGAGACCGAGCAGAACGTCTATACCAAGACCGCTTATCGCCCGCAGACCATCTACGCGGTCCACATTTCCCCGCCGGATGCGAGCGGCGCTCGATTGGCGCTGACGCTGGGATCGCGCCCCGGTTGCTCGGGGGCTTTCCAGCCCCTTTACTATAGGATCTGGGACTTGGGAAAGGCGCCGGGTTCCAAACCAAAGCTGCTTCTCGACGCCGCCGAAACCGCCTATGTGGGCGATTATCCGCCCGTGAAGGGAACCATCTCGGCCGGCGATGCGCGCCTCGAGTTCACAGCCGGAGGCACCGGCTACGGATCGAGTCATCAGGCCGTGCGCCATTTCGAGGTACGCAGCAACGCCGTGAAGCAGGTAGATCCCATCGCGCCCACGCCTCGCGATTTCGTGGAGGAGTGGCTCAACGCGCCGTGGAAGCAAAGCGCGAAACAAAGTTCCAACCGATCCGAATCGCCGACTCTTGAAATCTGGCATCGCAAGATGCATCGTGACGACGGCATGGGCGATTTCCCCGACCCTCCGCTCCTATGTGCGAGCGATCCGGAGTTGTGGCAGATCGGGATCCGGCTGCGCGGCGCCGCTCCAGGTACGTTTTCCGCAGAGACGTTTTACCTGGTCCGGTGGCGGCAGCCGGATCGCTTCACGATGTCGGCCATCGCCGAGCATCCTCTTTGCCAAGGATCGAAGCCCTAGAGCATTTTCGCCCTTGGCGTAGACCGCTCCCTCGCGGTCGCGGTTCTGAGAGCCCGTTCTGAACCGCGCGCGTCAGCAAGCGGCGGTCTTCGAAGATTGCGAGACCGCTCTAATTCTGCGGGGCCGGAGTCGCCACCGGCCCGGCCGGCACGTCGTGCGTTCCTCCTAACACGGCTTGGGTTCTCCTGGACAGCGAATCGAAGATCTCGAGCGTTCCAATCAGCGTGCAGGCGGCGGGTTGCATCGCGGTCGAGCCCACGGCGACGATTCCGGGAATGGTGATGACCGCCCGGATCTCGATGTGTGCATCCAGAGCGAGGCTCAGGTCGGCATCGGAGAAGAGATCGAAGGGCTGAGATTGACCCGGATTCACGCTGACGCTGGTGGTTTTGAGAATCTTGCCGCCGCCATCCACAAACGCCAGTATGGCCGGGCAAATTACGCCTAACGCGGGCGGAACGACGACACTTGGGTTCACCCCTGGATTAAGGACATTCAAACGAGCCGTTTGTCCTTCGGCCAGGCCGATCATGCCGGTGGTGCGCATCACTTCCGCCGGCGCCGTGGTGGACTGCGCGAAAACTGCCGCGGAGGCCATCGTAAAGACACAAATCCTCTGTGCGAATCGAAACATGGTTTTCACTCCTATGGGCGAGAAATTCTAAATCCGCCGGACGATATTCTTGGTTTCGTCCGGTCCTGTTTCTCAAAACCCGGAATGGGGAAAAAGTTTTCGCCCGCGTGTAAAAAATGCGCGCGAATATCAGCGCGCGGTCAAGCCGCCATCGACCGGCAGCGCGAGCCCCGTGATGAACGACGCTTGCGGCGAGCACAACCACAGCACGGCCGCCGCCGCTTCCTCGGGAGTTCCGATGCGGCCCATCGGATGGAAGCCGTCGACGGCGGCGCTCTCCATGCCTTTAAAGAATCGATCCGCCATGGCCGTGCGGATCACCGCGGGACAGACCGCGTTTACGCGCAGTCCTTTGGCGGCGTATTCCATCGCCACGGTCCTGGTCAGCCCGACTACGCCGTGCTTGCTGGCGTGATAAGCGGCGCCGCCGATTCCGCCGATCAATCCGGCCACCGATGAAACGTTGACAATCGCGCTCCCGGGTTGTTTTAGAAGATGCGGGACCTCGTACTTCATCGACAGGAACACACCCTTGAGGTTGATGTCGATGACCTGGTCCCAGACGTCGATGGAGTAATCGGTGACCGGCACGAAAGGAGTGCCCTCGATGCCGGCGTTGTTGACCGCGAAGTCCAACCGCTGCCAGCGGTCGACCGCGGCTTGGACCAGCGCTTGCACCTGCTCCGGCACGGAGACGTCGGTCTCGACAAAATGCGCTTCGCCGCCGTGCTGCTCGATCAGGCGCACAGTGTCCTGGCCTTCAGCGATGCGCCTGGCACCCAAGGCCACGCGCGCTCCTTCGGCCGCGAATGCCAGAGCCGCCGCGCGCCCGATCCCGGAGCTTCCGCCCGTGATCAGCACCACCTTGCCTTCGAAAGTCTTGCTCACGGTGTTTTCAATGGGACAGACCGGCCAGCTCGCCTGAGGATATCATGCCCCTTGTCGACACGCTCAAACCCAGTGGGTGGGCGACATAGAAGTGCGGGTAGGAGAAAGGTGCAATTGAAACCGAGAGCATCTGAGTGTAGCCTGTACTCATTTGGCGATGGAAGGCTGGCCGGCAGAACTGAACCGCGACCGTGAGGGAGCGGCGACAACCTACCTGATCACATGGGTTTGCTACGGAGCTTGGTTGCATGGCCAGAGCGGGGCTGTCCCGAGGGCGCAGAATCAATTCGGCGCTCCTCTGCCAAAGCCCGACCCGGGCAGAGAGCAGCGGTCTAGAAACCAGATGAAACAGCCGCTCTATCTGCTGGATGCAGCCGGGAGGCGAGTTGTACTCAAAAGTTTGCAGGAGGCGTGTTCCTGCCGCGACTGGACCCTTCTGGCCGCTCACGTTCGCACAAATCATGTCCATGTTGTGACAACCGCGAACTGCAAACCGGAGCAAGTGATGACTGCTATGAAAGCCTATGCCAGTCGCGCCTTGAACGAGCACGTGTTGGACGGCCCAGAGCGCCGCCGCTGGGCGCGCCATGGCAGCACACGCTATCTGTGGACCGGAGACGCCGTACGGGCGGCAATCCAATACGTCGTTCGCGAACAGGGCGAATCCATGGCGGTGTTTGAAATGCCCCTCCCCTCGCTGACGCTCGGGGTTCAGCAGGCTGGCCGATGACCACTCTTATGTCGGGCGCTCAAGCCAAGCTATTGCGCCTGCGGGTTAGCGGGCCCCTAGAGCCTTCCGCACCCGCAACATCAGCAGGGCCGAGGCCAGCGAGCACGCCGCCAGATACAGTAGCCCCGGCCCGAAGCTCCCCGTCCGATCGCTGAAGATGCCCAACAGGTACGGGCCCAGGAACCCTCCCAAATTCCCGAACGAATTGATCAGGCCCAGGCTCGCGGCCGCGGCGGCCCGGCCCAGAAAGACATTCGGCAAGGGCCAGAATCCGGGATGCGAGGAATAAAACCCGATGGTGGCAATGGACAGCATTACCACGCTGATCCCCATCTGGCCCCGTGAGGTTGTGAAGAAGCACAGGGTCAGCGCCGCCGCCGAGAGCAGGCGTGGAATCGTGGTGTGCCAGATGCGCTCTCCGGTTTTGTCGGAGTGCCAGCCCACCAGCAGCATCGCCGGAAGCGAGCACAGCGACGGAATCGTCGCGATCAGGCTCACCGTTGAGGCGTCCAACGACGACAAGCGTTGAACCATTTTGGGTAGCCACAGACTGACGCCGTAGTTCGCGTTGAGGCCCAGGAACAGGATGGCGGAAAGCAGCAGCACGCGGGGATCGGCCAGCGCCCGCACCGCCGGAATCCATCCGGGCGCGTGAGCATGCTTGGCCGCCTGCTCGCGTTCGAGCTGGCCCACCAGCCAATCGCGCTCCTCCGGAGGCAGCCACTTGGCGTCTTGCGGACGCTCCGTCAGATAGAACAGCGTCGCGATGCCCAACACAAACGCCGGAATGCCCTCCAGCAGCAGCAACCAGCGCCAGCCCCCCAGGCCCATCCAGTGGATCTTCAGCAGCACCGCGGCCAGTGGACCGCCGATCACCTGCGAGGCCGGAATCCCCGCGAAGAACAAAGCCACCGCCTTGCCGCGATCCTCGGGGCGATACCAATGACTCAAATACACCAGCACTCCGGGCACGAATCCGGCTTCGGCGACGCCCAGAAGAAATCGGATGGCATAAAACTGCGTTGCAGTGTGAATCAGGCCTGTGAGGGATGCGAGGAAACCCCAGCTAATCAAAATCCGCGCGATCCATTTGCGCGCGCTCCACAGTTCCGCCAGAATGCCTCCCGGCACTTCCAGCAGGAAATAGCCGATGAAGAAGATGCCGCCGCCCAAGCCGAACACAGAATCGGAGAATCCCAGCTCCTGCGTCATTTGAAGGCCCGCCGAGCTCACGTTGACGCGGTCCAGATAGGACACAATGTAAAGCAGGAAAATGAAGGGCATCAGGCGGCGGTCCACTCTCCGCCGCGCGCGCTCCGACACGCCAGCCTGTGGCGCACCGGCCCGCAGTGCCCCGGCTTGCGTTCCCGAGGATGGGTGCATTGTGTTTAGAATAACTCGGGGGATCATTATGCGAGCAGGCGTCCTGACGATTGTGGCGATGTTGCTGGCGGCATCCGCTTCGGCGTTTCAACAGGGTTCTCAACCGGGCGGGTGCGCCGGTGCGCGAGATTTGCGGCTGACCAATGGCCGCATCGTCACCATGGACGCGCGCAACACCATTGTCAGCGAGGTGACCATTCAGAACGGCCGCTTCGCCGCGGTGGGTCCGGCGCGCGATCTGAAGCTGAGCCCGTGCACCCGGACCATCAACCTGGGCGGACGCACCGTGGTGCCGGGGCTGGTCGACAATCACAACCACATCGTGCTGCTGGGCCTGCGTCCCGGCCACGACGTTCGCCTGGAGCTCGCAAGCTCCATTGCCCAGGTGCAGGCGGCGATCAAAACGCGAGCCGCCAACGTTCCGGCAGGCCAATTCATCACCGGCATGGGAGGTTGGAATCCCGCGCAATTCGCCGAAAAGCGCCTGCCCACGCTGGAGGAGCTGGACGCCGCCGATTCCAATCATCCCGTGATCGTGTATCAGGGCTTTACTGGCCCGGCCGCGACCAACTCCGCGGGCCGCGCATTTTTCACTTCCAAGGGAGTCGCGGTCGGCGCTAACGGCGCGATCGCGGCCAACGCTCCGTCGCTCGGCGCCTTGAACGCGCTGCGCGCCGCGCAGACCTTCGAGGATCAAAAGCGCGGAACCGCGGACGCAATGGCCTACGCCGTCAGCGTCGGCGTCACCACCAGCGTGGATATGGGAGCCTTCATCATCCCGGGCACGCCCGACATCCAGAGCTCCTTTACCTTCGACGGCCTCGCCAGCGCGAACCCCTTCACCATGTACGATGCGTATCTGGCGTTGCATCGCGAAGGCAAGATGACCTCGCGGCTGCGCGTTTTCTTCCTGAGCATGGACACGCGGCCCGACGTTCCCCTGCTCAGCGAGCGCGTGCGCAACGCCTTCCTCGATTTCGGCGACGATATGCTGCGCCTTTCCGGCATCGGCGAATTCGCCACGCAGTGGCCTCTGTTCGGCCAGGTGACTCCGCCCACCAACTACGCCGCGGCTTTGAAGCTGGTGGCTAAGCACGGATGGCCGTTCCAGCAGCACAGCCTGTCCCTTGCCGAGGACAAGCTCACCGCGGCGACGTTTGAAGAGGTCAACCGCGAGACGCCCATCGCCAGTCTGCGCTGGTCCGTTGCGCACGTTCCGCACATCGACCAGGAGACCGTGAACCGCTTCAAGGCGCTGGGCGCAGGCATCGCCGTGCATCCTTTCGAGTACCTGGCGGGCGGCCCCAACGCCGGTCCGCCGATGCGCATGATCCTCGACAGCGGCATTCACGTGGGCGCGGGTTCCGACGCGGCGCAAATCTCGACGCTCGATCCCTGGCCCCTGATCTATTACATGGTCACAGGCAAGAATTCATCGGGCGTGCTGATCAACGATAAGCAGCAACTCACGCGGACGGAAGCCCTGCGGCTGTACACCGCGGAAAATGGCTGGTTCTTTCACGAAGAGGCGAGCCTCGGCACCATCGAGGTTGGCAAACTCGGCGACCTGGTCGCGCTCTCGGGCGATTACTTCGATGCCACGAAGGTGCCCGACGAGGCCATCAAGGGACTGAAGTCCGCGCTGACGGTAGTCGACGGCAGAGTGATGTACGACCAGTTGCGCTGAGGACCCGTCCAATCGCTGGCAGGTCACAGACCTGCCCCACGGGGCTGCGCGTGCGATACTCTCAGGAGTATGTCTGCCGAAGAAGAACTTCAAGAACACGCGGAGCACGCCAGGGAGCCTTTCGATAAAAAAGTGGCGGTCACCATGGCGATCATCGCCGCGCTACTGGCGATCGTATCCGTGCTGGGCCACCTTCTTTCCACCGAGGAGCTGCTGGCGCAGCAGAAGGCCTCCGACCAGTGGGCTTTCTATCAAGCTAAGGACATCCGCCGGTACGATTCCGAAATCGCGCAGGATATGCTGAAGGCTCTCAAGGGCGCGGAAGTCGAGGAACGGCTCAAACACTACGGCGGCAACGCGGAGAAATACGATACGGACCGCAAGGGGATTCAGGAAGAGGCGGCGAAGTTGGAAGCCGAGAGGGACCATAAGGGCGCCCAGGCGCTACGCCTTGAAGTCGGCGAAGTGTTCCTGGAAATCGGCATCGTGTTCGCTTCGCTGGCGATACTTTCCAAGCGTCGGATGGTGTGGTACACCTCGATGATCGCGGCCCTCGTGGGAGTGGGGCTCTCCCTCACCGCGCTGCTCGTTCCCTGAATCGATCCGCTCGAAACGATCGTGTGGAGTAAATGAACTACAGTTCAGGCTACGCGTCGCCGCGCTGCTGCCAGAGCTATGAGCCCGGCGGCCATGAGCCAGTAACTGGCCGGCTCCGGCACCGATCCAACCGATCCGGTGTAGTCTATGACCGACAACTGGCCGGCGGTCACCCCGACACCCTGGTAGTTCAGATACAAATCGGCGCCGCTCAGCGTAATCCCGACGGGATCGAAACCGCTGGAGCCGTCCACCGCCGCGCTTGTGATGAGTCCCGTGATCGTATGGATGTCGAGACCATTAAAACTCGCGCCGGTAAAATCCGCGGTACTGCCATTGAACGACAAAATAATTTGAGTCGCCGTAATCTGGACGCTGAGAGTGTTGCTGTAGTTGGGGCCGAAAGATCCTTCGGCCCATTCCACGGTGCCGTCCACCACATGCGTTCCGCCATCTTGTATGACGGTTCCCAACGTCGGGTAGTCTGCTGCGATATCGACGGTCGCGCCAATCAAGCCGCCATAGACGGGAGTCGTCAGCACAGCCGCAACGAGAAATGAAACCGCGAACGCAAAGCTCTTCATGAATGTCCTCCGTGGCCGGGACCTGCTGGAAAACCTGGGTTTCCAGTTTTGTGCCTGACCTTTAATCAAGATACACTCAACCATTGCCGGTAGCAAGGGATCTGAAGGCAGCCCGGCTGGGGCGGTGCGGCGCCGCAGGCCAGTTAACTGGTGGCGCCGGAGATCTTCGACCTCTTCGACCAGCACAAAAAGAAGTAGTTCTTGCAACCGCAGGGGAAAAATTTCCGCCCTCCCGAGGCCGCCGCGCCCACGCCTGCAATAAGTTAGCGGCGGTGGCACGCGAGTTGCACCGTGATTCCCGGAGGGCGAACATGAAGCTCACGTTGCCGGCAATCGTGGCTGTGTTTGCAGGAGCATCGATTGCTCCCGCACAAAATCAGCCTGCGCAAAATCAAAGGGACGCAACCGCCCCCATCTATCATGTAACCGTAGTTGAACGCACGATCAAAGCGGTCAACTACTTCTATCGTTCCGGACCCACGCAAATCGACTTTCGCGGCACGGTCCTGATGCCCGAAGGCAAAGGCGGCGCGACGGTGGAGTCCCGCCAGGGCCGCACCGAGATCGACGTCAACTTCGAGCATTTCAAACCCTCCCAGCAGTACGGCCGCGAATATCTGACCTATGTGCTGTGGGCCATTACTCCGGAGGGCCGCCCGCACAACCTCGGCGAGATCGTGCCCGATCATTCCAACAAGGGCCACATTCGCGTGACCACCGACCTGCAAGCCTTCGCCATGATCGTCACGGCGGAGCCGTATTCCGCGGTGCGGCAGCCCAGCGACGTGGTGGTGCTGGAAAACCAGCTCCGCCCCGATACCGAAGGTAGCACCGAAACCGTCAACGCGAAGTATGAACTGCTTCCGCGCGGCCAGTACACCTGGCGCGTCAGCGACAGCCTGAACGCGGAGCTGGCGGCCGCGCCGAAGGTTTCCGAGCGCGAGTTCGAAACGCTGACCGAACTGTATCAGGCCGAGAACGCCGTGGGCGTGGCCGGGTCAGTGGGTGCGCGGCAGTATGCGCCGGAAACGCTGGCTCAGGCGCAACAGTTGTTGCAGGAGGCGCAGCAGATGCACGCGGCCAAGGCCGAATCGCACCGGGTGATTGAGATCGCGCGCCAGGCTTCGCAGACGGCGGAAGACGCTCGCCTGATCGCGGTGCAGAGGGAACAACAGGACAACCTGCATGCGGCGCAGGCGGACGCCAGCAAGGCTCGCCAGGAAGCCGCCGACGCGCAGCGCTCCGCCGAACAAGCCGCGGAACAGGCCAGGGAGCAAGCCGACCAGCAAGTGCGTCAGGCGAGGCAGGAAGCCGATGCGGCCGTGCAGCGCGCCAACGCTTTAGAGCAGCAGGCCCAGAGCGATCGCGCGGCCTTGGCTCAAGCCCAGAACGAGGCGGCCGCGGCTCGAGCTCGAGCGCAGCGGGCGGAGATCGCCGCCGCGCAGCCCCATCCCGATGCCGCTCGCGATGCCAGCCGCATGGCGGCGCTGCGCGTGCGCCTCCTGGAGAATTTGAACGGGGTCCTCCCCGCCACCGATACGCCGCGCGGCTTGGTGGTCACAATCTCCGACGCCGCCTTCAGCGGCGACTCCGTGCGCGGAGCCGCGGCCGAGAAGATCGCGCGCGTCACCGCCATCGTCGCCGGCCAGCCCGGTTTGCACGTGAGCGTGGAGGGCTACAGCGACAGCGCGGCTAAACAAGCGGTCTCGGAAAGCCGGGCCGCTGCCGTGCGCCGCGTGCTGACCAACAGCGGCCTCGCCGTCTCCGCGGTCTCCGCCAGCGGCTTGGGAGATGCGCGGCCCGTCGGGCCTCCTGGGCAAGAAGAAAACTCGCGCGTGGAGATCGTGATTTCCGGGGATCCCATCGGCACGCTGCCGTTCTGGGATCGCACCTATTCTCTGACCCGCTAGAGCGTTTTCGACGTTAACGAAGACCACCGCTTGCTGACGCGCGCGGTTCAGAAAGGAGCCTTCCGAACCGCGACGGTGATGGAGCGGTCTACGCCAATCGCGAAATGCTCTAAACAACGTCTGAGCCGCTTGCATTGGCAGGCTTCTCTTTTCGCTTGGAATTCGCGGCGGCCGGTTTATGGCTCCCGCGCCCCGGAATGCCCGCGCGAATTTCGTGATCCGTCCGCGGCTCGGCGTCCTCCTCGATCTTGAGCAGCTTGCGGAACCGCTCCACTTCCTTCTGGGTCAGCATGCGGTATCGCCCCGGAGCCTGGTCCAGTTCCAGGAAGGCGATCTTCACGCGCCGCAGTTTCTCCACCAGCCGCCCAAAGTGTTTGAACATCACCCGGATCTGATTCTGGCGGCCTTCGGTGATCTTCACTTCGTACCAGGGATTGGCTCCCGGCTTGATGCGCTTCAGCTCCGCGGGCGAAGTCTTGCGGCCGTGCAGCGGAATGCCTTCGCGAAACTGGCGCTCCTGCTCCTCGGTAAGCGGTCCGGTCACTTTCACTACGTAGGTTTTCTTCACGTGGCTTTCGGGCGCGGTGATGCGGTGCGCGAATTCGCCGTCGTTGGTGAACAGCAGCAGCCCTTCACTGTGATAATCCAGACGGCCCACGGGAAACACGCGCTCCTTCACGCCGCGAAGCATGTGCATCACGGTCTCGCGCCCTTCCGGATCGGCAACCGTGGTGACGCAGCCCTTGGGCTTATTGAGCGCGAGATACACATGACGCTTGGGCGCGCGCAGCACCTGGCCGTCCACCTTAATGTGGTCATGCTCCAGGTCGGCCTTCGATCCAAGCTCGGTTACGGTCTCGCCGTTCACCGTGACGCGGCCCGCGACGATCAACTCCTCGGCCTTGCGGCGGCTGGTGACGCCGGCCTGCGAAAGGATTTTCTGAAGGCGCTCCATCATTCTTGGATCGCGCACAACGCTGCGCTGTGCGCTTTCAAGCCGCATTCTCGGGCGGCTCTGCCGCCATTTCTTCCATCGATGTCGAGGCGGCTTGCGCCGGCGCGTCTTCGATCGGTGTTCCTTGCGCCGGCGTCTCTTCCACCAACTCCATCCGCCCCAGCTCCTCGAACTCCTTGATCGTCGGCAGCTCGCTCAAATCCTTGAGTCCGAACTGCACCAGGAACTCCTTGGTGGTCTTGTACAGAATCGGCTGGCCGATCACCTTCTTGCGCCCTGCCTCCGCGATCAGCTTGCGGTCGAGCAGCGTCTTCAGCACGCCCGCGCCTTGCACGCCGCGGATGTCCATGATCTCCGGCGCGGTCACCGGCTGCTTGTACACCACCACGGCCAGCGTCTCCAGAGCGGCCAGCGACAGCTTTAGCGGCGGCGTCAGTTTCTTCACAAAGGCGCGCACGGCCTCGTGATGCTCCGCCTTGGTGGACATCTTGTAGCCGCCGGCGATCTCGCGAACGCTCAGGCCCCGCTCCGGCTTCGAGTAGTCGGCCACCAGCCTATCCAGCAACCGTTTGACTTTGTCCAGGGGCTGCGCCAGCGCGGCCGCCATTTGCTGCGCCGAAAGCGGCTCGTCGGTGATATAAACGATGGCCTCCAGAATCGCTTTCAGCCGGGAGTCGTCATCGCCCGCCGGACGCTCCTCCGCGAATTGCGTTACATCCGTTTCTTCCACGCTCAGTGATACCCTTCCACTCTAGTGATATCCTTCCTCGATCGCGGCGATTGTTCCGTCGGTGGAGAACGCCGCTTCAAATCCCTTCAGCCGCCTCAGGCCGATCTCGCCAAAGGCGCCGGTCTGAGTCAGGCCCAGCGCTTGCAGTTTCACCAGCTCCAGCACAGCCAGAAACAGGCAGATCATGGCGCGCCGGCTGCGCTGCCGTTCGAACAATTCGGCCGCCGCGATTTCGCTTTCACGGCCAAACACCTTGTGCAGGTAGCGGAGCATGTCCGGGACGCTCACTTCCTCCTGGTCGATTTCATACACCGGACGGTTCTTGGAGCGATCCAGCACCGCCTGAAACGTCTTCGCCAGATCGAACAGAGTCACGGCCAGCTCCGGCTCGCCGGCTTCGGCGCGAAACTGCTGGATAGGCGCGTTGGTCCAGACCGCTTCTTCCACCACGCGCTTCTGTTGCAGCATCTCGGCCGCGGTCTTGAAGCGCTCGCGCTCCAGCAGCCGCTCCACCAGTTCCTGGCGCGGATCTTCCTCCGGCAGCAGCTTTTCCAGCTCCGGATCCCTCGGCAGCAGCATCCGCGACTTGATGTGGATCAGCGTCGCGGCCATGTAAATAAACTCCGCGCTCAGCTCTATGTTCATCTCCGCGGCGCGCTGCATGTACTCCAGATACTGCTCGGTGATGCGCGCGATGGGGATGTCGTAGATGTTGATTTCCTGCTTGCGGATCAGATCCAGCAGCAGATCCAGCGGGCCGTCGTATTGTTCCAGGTGAAAATTCAGCGGGGATGCCACTACGAACAAGGATAACATCGGCGATCGCGAGGAGCCCCCGCCAATCTACTGCACCGAAGGGATTCCGCTGCGCTGGGCCCCGGACGTAGACTGAAATCGCAAGGAGGTTGAGTATGAATCGCATGTTCATTGGTTTGTGTCTCGGCTCCGTGAGCTTGCTGGCGGGAGCGCCCACTACGTCCACAAATGGCGGGGGTCAATCCTCACAGGCGGCACGGCTTTTGCGCGAGATTAAGGCCGACGCCGCGCAGGTCCGGTCGGCTGCCGTGCGTTGGGACAACTTGGCTGAAAGTTCCAGCGCCAAGTGGATCGATTACGATCGGCAATGGAATGAAATCAGACCGTCTGTCGAGGATATGCAGATGAAGCTCGCACGCCTGGAGAGGATACAATCGGCGCTTTCTCCCGCCGAGCGCACAGAGCTCGATCAAACCAAGCCGCTGATTGGAGAAATCCAGAGCGGGACCCATCAGCTCCTTACGCTGCTGGACAAGCCCGGCGTTCAGACCACCGACGCGAAGTTCAAAACCTATGCGGGGAGCCTCAGGGGCGAAGCGGACAAGATCGAGAAGCTTGCCCCGGCGAGCTAACGGCTAATTCGCATCGGGTCTCTCCGCGCCGTCGATGACCAGGACCTCCACTGGGCCCGTGGTCGCTTCCAGCTTCAGGCCGAGCTGTTCCTGAATGGCGGTGACAAGCGCCGGCGCAGGCGCGTCGTCGCTGGTTGCTTCGAGCGGCGCGAAATCGAGCTTGATGTTGTAGATCCCCTCCAGGCCCGTGCGGTCCAAGACCGGCCGCATCAACAAATCCGCCAGCATCCGCGCGAGGATGTCGATCGGCACCCCTTTCGCGGTCAGGTTGCGCGAGCCCCAGCTCGTGGGCCCGTTGGCGGGATCGCCTTCCGTGGCGACCGGCATCTTGGGGCCGTTCTTTGCAATCGTCAGAGCATATACCGGAAGAGTTCGGGTCTCGCGGTGCACTTTGAGCTTGAACCGGTCCGCCAGCAATGACTGAAGCATCTGCATGATCTGGTCCCACAGAACAATGCTGGCGGCTTTGCCGTCGATATCGAAATGCTCAGAGTCGATCCATTTCGGCCCGCCGAAAAGCTCGGGCTCGTTCAAGTGATATGCCGTCCGGACGGCTTCCCGCAGAGTGATGTTTTTCATCACGAGCCGCCCCGGTGGCGTGAAGATGGACGTGCCGTGGATTTCAGGATCGCCCGGCTTGATCGTCGCCACCTCGAATTCCTGCCGCTGCGCGAACGCGATCAGTCGCGGCGCGAACGCTCCGGCGAACACGCAACCCAGCAGCGCGACGGCGCTCGCGGCCACCCGCGTTCTCGACACGCGCGGCGAAAACTCGCGCCCGCGCTGGAGCTGTGTCTCAATTTGGAGCAGCATCTCGATTCGCTCCCGCAGCCGCGAGCCGCGGCCGAACATCCCCAGCGCCAGCAATTCTTCAGTTCGCGTCTTTTTAATTCGCGTCTCTTCAGTTTGCATCCGGTTTCTCCGCATGATCGATGACCACGGTGTCGAATGGAGCTACGCCCGGTTCCAACTTCAGCCCGAGTTGTTCCTGAACCGACGTGAAGAGAGAGGGACCGCTCGAATCCCGTGCTGATGCATCCGCGAACTCAAGCTCGAAGTCGTAGGTTCCCGTGAAACCTGTCTTGTCGAACACCGGACGTGCCGCATAGTTCCTGAGCTGGTTGAGCAGATTTGTCATGGGCGCATGTTTGGCCGTAATCCGGACTTCCTGGATTCCGGGAAAGACTCCCATTGAGAACTTGGCGTCCGCTGCGCTCTCCTTGATCTTGGGCCCGTTCTTCCCCACTACCAGGTTGTAGACGGGAAGATCCTTGTTGACGTGATGGATCTTCAACTGAAATCGGTCCGCCAACAGTGCTTGCAGCATCAGACGGAATTGATCCGTTGGAGGAGGCGGGTCGCCCGCCGCCTTGGCAGTCACCTGGAAGAAGTCGGAGCTGACCAGGAGGCCGTGCGCGGCCCATGAGGGGCCTCCCGAGAGTTGCACGGGATCTCGCAGGTCGTAGGCGAACCTAACCAGATCGTAGAGATCGGCGTGGTCGGATGTGAGCGTGTTGCCGCGGACAAGGACGCAGCCGACGCAGCCCTGTCCAGTCCACGGCGCCGGCTTGACTGACGCCACCTCGAACGCCAGCCGCGCCTGCGCGAACGCGATCATCCGAGGCGCCAGCGCTCCGGCGATCACGCATCCCACCAGCGCGATGGCGCTTATTGCGATCCGCGCCTTCGACACCCGCGGCGAGAAAACTCGCCCTCGCTCGAGCAGCATCTCGACTCGCTCCCTCAGGCGCGAGCCGCGTCCGAACATTCCCAGCGCCAGCAGTTCCCTATCGGTTTTCATCGCTCCTCCAGCCAGTCGAAATATCGGGGTACAATGGCGAACGGCTCCTGAGCCGCGCCAAACCCGGAGTCGAGGAAAGAATCAATCTTCAGAGGGACGGCGGCAATGCGAAGCCGTATCAGGCGAGGCAGGTGCGAGCTGTGATACTGAAATACGGTCTGGCGGATCGACATGATTAAGTACGAGATCATCATTTATTGGAGCGATGAGGACCAGGCGTACATCGCCGAAGTTCCTGAGCTTGCGGGCTGCGCGGCGCACGGTCCAACGCAGGAAGAGGCGCTGGCAAACGTGAATACCGCCATCGGGTTGTGGATCGACACCGCCAAAGAGTTCGGCGATCCGATTCCACCACCGAAGTGCCGGCGTCTAATGCTCGCCTGAAACCGGCTGCCGGTCCCTCCGCCGTCAGCTCGCGACCTGCGGCCGAACACCCCCAACGCCAGCAATTCTTCAGTTTGCATCGGGCTTCTCCACGTGGTCGATCACCAATACTTCCACCAGCGCCTTCGTCGCCTCCAGCCTTAGCCCAAGCTGCTCCTGGACAGCTGCAAAGATCGATGGGCCGGAAGCATCCCCTGGAGATAGCGGATTTCCGGATGGATCGAACAGTGCCTCTCCGACGTCGGGAGTCCATTGCAGTTGAAGATCAAACCGGCCGGTGAGGTTGGTCCTATCGATGATGGTTTGGTCCAATCGTTGCGAAAGCATTTTGGTGAACAACGTCATTGTCACCGCATTGCCGATCAGGCTGCCGGCGCCTATCCTGATATTTCCGCGATTCAGGGTTCCTTGCGGCGACGGTCCGTTCACCACCGGCGAGGTTTGATCCGCGGACAGCTTCATAGTGGGCCCGCCCTTCCCCGCCACCAGAGCATAGACGGGAGATTCCTTCGTCTCACGGTGAAGCTTCAATTTGAATCGATCCTCTAACAGCGATTGCAGCATGAGCCGCACCTGATCCGGATCGGCGTTGGGATCTTCCGCCCTCGCCTCCACGTCGAAACGGTCGGAACCAACCCAACTTGGCCCCCCGGAGATTTGGAAGTCCTGAACTCGATAGGCTACGGTCATCAACATTCTTAGCGTTACGCTCTGCGAACTAGACCGGCCAACGCCGACTCCGAACATGGGGGCGCCTGTTCTGCTGGGCCTCACCGACGCCACCTCGAACGCCGGCTTCTCCTGCGCGAAAGCGATCATCCGAGGCGCGAGCGCTCCGGCGATCAAGCACCCGAGCAGTGCGATCCCACTCGCGACCACGCGCCCCCTCGATGCTCGCGGTGAGAAATCGCGCCCGCGCTCAAGCAGCATCTCAATCCTTTCGCCCAAACGGGAACCGCCGCCAAAAATCCCCGAGGCGAGTGCTTCCCCCTGGGTTGTCCTCTGAGCCGCCGGCCTCGACCGCCTCAATTCCGACATCCGCGCCAGGCTCTGCGCGTACGGCCGAGCCGATCCGGTCCGCGCCACCACCCAATCGTCGCAGGCGACTTCGCGTTCGCGCTCGATCTGCCGTAGAATCCACCACGCCACCGGATGCAGCGCCAGAGCCGCGCCCAGCAGCCGCGCCAGCAGATTGGTCCAGTCGTCCTTGCGCGCGATGTGCGCCACCTCGTGCAACAGCACATGCTCCATTTCGGGTTGCGCCAGTTCGGCCGGCAGCGACTCCGGCAGAATCACCGCCGGATGCAGGAATCCCACCGCCATGGGCGAAGCGATTTCGTTCGAAAGCAGCAGCCGCGCGGGTCGCACGATAGGCGGCAGAGCCGCCTGTGAAGCGATGGCCCGCCGCTTCACGCCGCGAAGGTACATGTAGCTGCGCCCGATCTGGAACAGCCGGTACAAGCACAACGCCGCCCACGCCGCCAGAACCCACGCCGGCCACCGCGCGGCGCGCTCTTCTTTGAAGGTCACGATCGCGGGTAACTCTTCGATCGTGGGCGCGGCGGTGGAAGGTGGCGTAGCCGCCTTGGTGCCGGCTTCCAGCGATGGGCGTGTCCGCGAATGCCACCACGCAATCACGCTCGGAGCCGCGGGCAACGCCAGCGTCACCGCCAGCACCCCCCACCAGATCGCGTAGCGCGTGGCCGCATTGATGCGTTGGAGCCCTCCGCGCCGCGGCAACCGCAGCGCCAGCCACACCACTCCCGCCACCAGGGCCGCTTGCCACAGGCTGTTCAACACCGCGGCCAGAATCTCAATCACGCTTCTCATCGAGCAACTCCCGCACCCGAGTCAATTCCTCTTCGCCGAGCTTTTCGTCCTCCAGCAGATTCAGCACCAGAGCCTCGGCCGAGTTTCCGAAGAACCGCCGCAGCAGATGCCTCACCGCGCTGCGGCTGGCCTGCTCCCGGCTCACCACCGCGCGATAAATGAACGCGCGGCCTTCCTTGGACTTGGTGTGCTTGAGATACCCTTTGTCCTCCAGAATCCGCAGGGTGGTCAACACCGTGTTGTAGGCCAGATCCAGTTCCTTGGGCAGCGCTTCGGCGACCTCCGCCACCGTCGCGCGGCCTTTGTCCCAGATCACGTCCATCAGACGCAGTTCGGCTTCGGTCAGGCTTAAGGATTTTGGTCGGGGCAACGGGCGAGCTCCTTACTTAACGAATTAAGAAACAGCCCGATTGTACGCCCCTTTCCGGGGGCTTGTCAACTAAAAAGATAGGAGAAGAAAAGGGAAGTGGGGCAGGTCTCCGGCCTGCCTAATCGAGCACCTTTAGGGCGACCACCACGAAGATCGCCGAATCGTCATCCACGCCGGAAACCTTCCCGAGCACTGTCTTTTGGCCTTCCAGGAAATCGCCGGACGTGGTGAAGCCGACGTCCATGTACTGAACGTTTGGCGGGGTTCCGGAGGGAATCCTGAAATTAAACCGGAGATTCGAGAAGCGTACATAGCGTCCCTGATCCTTAAGCGTCACTCCCTCGGGATGAATCTGGATCTGGCCGGTCGCGGGGTTGCCGGGCGTGCCGCTCGGCAGGCGCAGGCTCTCTTGGGTATCCTTGCCTTCTTGTAAGTGGAGCGGCACGGTGTCCAGCAGCTCGATGTCTTTGTACTGCGTCGCCGCCCGCAGTTGCCGCGCCACCGGTTCCAGGTCGGCCGGAAGGATCGGCTGCGCTGGAGCTTTGGTCGAACATTTCAGAAACGTGAGGGTCATGTCGATGTTGCGCCCGATCGCCGCTTCACTTCCGGGCTGGTCCAGCGCCGCCACCACCTTGCGCATCTTATCGACCATGTCCTTCGGCGCATACACCACGATGACGCGGAGCTTGTCGTCGGACCGAAGCCGCGCATCGAATACGCTCAGCAGCTTCACCAGACGATCGAACGAATCGCCCGTCAGCGTTTTCACTGGAATGATCACGGCGTCATAGTCGGGTGTTGGCTCGGCAGCCGCAGGCTTATCTGGAGCCTTGTCCTGGCCGCACACAGCTCCGGCCGCCAACACAACGGGCATCATGATTCGTAGGAAACGCATCTTTTCACTCCTTGGAATTCAACCGCCAATCAGCACAATCACGACATCGGGGTCGTACGGATTCTCGATCCGAATCTCATGCGCGCCGCCGGCATCCACATGGGAGGCCGGGGCTTCCTGAGCATGCCGCGCGGGCTTCGCCACTGCCCGAACCGGCATGTGCACGGCCGGCTTCGGCGGCGGCGCAATCACCGGCGCGCTTTGCTCTACCGCGATTATCGCCGACGGCGCCGGCGCAACTGGCACGGGCGCGACTGCCCGCGGCCGCAACATTACCGCCGCCAAACACCCGCCCACCGCCAACGCCGCCGCAATCTTCCAACCCATCCCCAACACGCGCCGCCGCGCCTGCACCCGCCCGGCCACCGCCATGCGAACCCGCGCCAGCGATTCCGCCGGAACCAGATCCTCCCTCATCTCACTGAAGAGCCCGCGCAGCTCGTTATCGTTCATACCCGCTCCTGTCCGAGCAGAGTCCGCAGCTTGGCCATCGCCCGGAAGATCTGGCTGCGCACCGTGCCCTCGGTGGAACCCAGCGCCGCCGCGGTCTCCGCCGTCGTCAATCCCTCGATCTCGCGCAACACCACCGCTGCGCGCTCCTTCACCGGCAGCGCCGCCAGAGCCGCCATCAACCGCTGCTTCTGCTGCTCCCGGATCATGCCCGATTCCGCCACCGCAGCCTCGCTCAGCGACTCCAGCAACTCCGCCGAAGGCTCCTTCGAACGCCGCGCTCGCGCCCGGTCGAAGCACAAATTCACGGTCACGCGGTACAACCATCCGCCCATCGCCGCATCGCTCGCGAACCCGAGCCCATGACGGTGCAGCCGCAAAAACGCCTCCTGCGCCACGTCCTCGGCGTCCGCCCAATTCCCCAGAATCCGGTACGCCGTCCGCAATACCTGCGCCTGCCACTTGCGGAGAACCTGCTCAAAGGAATCGCTGCCTGCGCAGGCGAGGTCGATCATGAGGGCCGCTTCCAGCATTCCTTCTGTTAGATAGAACGAAGACGGTCCCCGAAGTGTTGATCGAACCCGCATGATTTTGGTCCAGTGGGGCAGGTCACCGACCACTGCCGGTGTTTACCGTCCCCGCCGCGGATTCTCCGGCTGCGGAATCCCGCGCCCCGTCCCGGGCTCCGCATCCGCCTTGCCCGCGCCGCTAAACGTCAAAGTGATGTCCACCGTCTTCGAGCTTTCGTCGATGTGCGGCTCCGCCAGCGTCTTGCCCAGGTTGTCGAACACCTTCTCCGCGCGCAGCCGGTCGAGGAACGCATCGGCGTAGCCGGGCTGGTAGGGACGCCCCTCCATCTGGCCGAACGCCTTGCGAATCTCCGGCTCCGTGAGAAGATCCAGGCCCTTGATCTCCAGCTTGCCGAAGCGGTATTGCGCGCCCAGATCCAGCGCCACCGTGACGTTCACCGTGTGCTCGGCGTCGTGCACGTCGCGATCCACCCGCGAGCTCACGTGCAGATACCCGTTGTCGCGATACTTCTTTTCGATGCGCTCCACCGCCGCGCGCACATCGTCGAAGTTGGCCGTGTCTCTCTTCTTTAAATCCGCCGATCTTAGAAGGTCCGCTACTTCAGATGAGGCGACCCCGGTGAAGTTCACCTCGCCCAGGGTATAGACGGGCCCTTCCTCCACCGTCACGGTCACGGCCACTCCATCCAGCTTCTCCGCGCGTTCCACGGCGAGTTTCGGGAAGGCCACGCGAATGCGGCCCCGCGCGTCGTACAGCGGCCGGATGGCCGCGTCGAGCTGCTCCCGCAGAGTCTTCTCCGTATAGGGAATCCCGATCGCGGCTTCATTGATCGCCCGCAGCAGGGTCGCCGCCGGCAGAGCGTCGTTGCCCTGGAAACGGACCTCGGCGATGTTGGGTAGCGTCGCCGAGGGCCGGAACACGATGGCGAGACCTTCGGTGGGCGTCGCCTCCGTCTTTGCTGTAACCGCCTCCATCTTGGCCGTCACCGCGATGCCGACCCCCAGTTGCGCGATCGCGTCCACGTAGCGCTCGATCGCCTCCACCGGGATCAGGTCGCCCCACAAGGGCTCCTGCGCGCGTAGGGCCTCGCGCAGAACGTTGTCGGGTTTGGGCAGATCCTCGAAGCGGTACGGATAGATGTTGTCGATCTCGTGCACCTCGATCACGGCATCGTAACCCGAGCCCGCGCCGGTGCCTGTTCCAGAAGTGCTGGGCTTGTATTCATAGCCCACGGTGACAAACGCTCCGGTCGCATCCAGACGCTGGCGCGCTGCGTCGAAATCCGCCCTGGTCACCATCTGTCCGGTCTTGAGGCCGCAGACGGCGAGGATCTTTTCCGCGGGAATGGCCCGGTTCCCCACGATGCGCAGCGATTCGAGCGGACGGGCCGCTTCATCTTGCGCCCATATCGGGAACACAAGCGCCGCCAGCGCGGCGACAAACAGTGGGGCAGGTCTTCGACCTGCCATTCTTAGACCCGTCATTCCAGTTCAAGAGCCAAATACATCAGGCGCGCGTTCCGCTCCACCTGAAGCACGACGGCGTCGCCGGATTTCAACGTATCCAGAACCTCGCGCAGTCCCTTCACGCTCAGCGTGGGCATGGTGTTGATTTCGTAGATCACGTCGCCGGTTTCCAGCTCCCCTCCCGAATAGGGCGCGTTGGCCGTCCGCGCCGCTACCACCAGCCCGTAATCGTGGCGCAACTCCGGCAGCATGTCCGCGACCTTCTCGTTCAGCTCGACGGCCAGGATGCCCAGCTTGCTCACCAGATTGTTTTCGGGTGTCACCATGTCGGCGAAGCGCTGCGGATCGTCTTCGCGCTCGTGCACTGGCACGATCACGTTGACCGTCTTGCCGTCGCGCAGCAATGACAGCTTGACGCTCTCGGTGAGCGCCAGGCCGTAGATCTCGTTTTCGAGCTGGCTGGCGCTTTCCACCGGCTTCCCGTTCAAGGCTTGAATCACGTCGCCGATTTGGACGCCCGCCGCCTTCGCGGGACCATCCGGCTCGATATCGCTCACCACCACGCCCCAGTCCTGCGTCAGGCCGAGCCCCTTGGCCAGCGTGGGCGTGACGCTCTGCAAGCGCACGCCGATGTGGCCGCGATGCACGTGCCCGTCCTTGCGGATCTGGGTGTAGACGTTCTTCACCACGTTGCTGGGCACCGCGAAGCCGATGCCTTCGCTGCCGCCGGAGCGGGTATAGATCATGGTGTTGATGCCCACCACCCGGCCCTCGGCGTCCACCAGCGGACCACCGCTGTTGCCCGGGTTGATGGGCGCGTCGGTCTGGATGTAGGCCATAGTATCATCCGTCTTCAGTTGCCGCGAAGTGGAGCTGACCACCCCCGTCGACACCGAGCCTTCCAGGCCGAAGGGATTGCCGAAAGCCATCACCAGCTCACCCTGGCGAAGTTGCCTGGAATCGCCCAGCGCCAGCGTCGCCAGATTCCTGCCGTCGATCTTGAGCACCGCCAGATCGGTCTCGCGGTCCACTCCAACCACTTTGGCCGAAAGCGTCATGCCCGCTGAGCGCGTGGTTCCGCGCGTGGGCAGCTTCACCTCGATCTTGCGCGCGTTCTCCACCACGTGATTGTTGGTGACAATGTAGCCGTCCGCTGTGAGGATGACGCCGGAGCCCGTGCTGGTTTGCTTAGACAGCAGGGCCGCGTTGGAAGTGTCCTCGTCGCCCTCGGCCCGCCCGTAGCCGGTTGAGAAAATCTGCACCACCGCCGGCCGCACCCGCGAGGCCAGCGCTTCAAAGGACGCGCTGATATCGCGCAGCGAAGGGGGTTGCGCAGTGGGTTGCGGTTTGGCGGCACCCGGAGCGGGTGGGGCCGCGGGAGGACTCTGGGCAAGGGCGAACGGCGCGGTCGCGATGGCCGTGCCCACAGCGAAAATGGACAGGACGCGCTTCACGCCTCCAGTGTGTCACACTGCGTCCAGGGGCACCAATCCCTTGTCTGTCCACGAGGTTAAAATGAGTTTGGAGGCTACGCATGGACTGGTCGAAATTCGATCTCGCAATGACCGACCCGCGCTATCTGCACGGCGCTCCGCTTTTCAGGGATGAGCCGCGTATGCCAGTCCAAGCGGTGTTGGACAACCTCGACGATGGCATGACGCCCGAGGCGGTTGCAAAAGCGTACCAAATTGATTTGCGTCTCGTCACGGCCGTAAAACAGTTCGCCGAAGGCCAGCGCGTTGCGCATTCTTTTTGATAAGAACGTCCCATATCCGCTTCGGCGGTATCTCGAAACTCATGAGGTCCGAACCGCGGCGGAACAGGGTTGGGACCGCCTTGTCAATGGCGAGCTTCTCATGGCAATCGGAATTCTGGAAGGGCATCCCGAAAAACTCATCGCGGCCGTCAATGCCGTAGCTGAAGGCGGCTACAAGTTTGTCACGTATGAATTGCCGCCGAAGCCCAAGGCGGGTCCGCGAGGACCATCGATCTAGACCTGCTCGGCAGCGTCGAAAGCTCTAATCGGATGGCGGGCGTCCGTTTCAGCAACTCCTGATCGGCCGGGAGCATCTAATATACGTTCGCGGATCACAGCGTTTTGGTTCCACGAATTGCGAGAAAAGCCCGCGCAGGGCCGCGAGCTCCGATGTGCGGGCGACTTCATCGAAAAGCTACACTGGAGTTGAAACCAACACATGACCTACGACGTGATCGTCATCGGGAGCGGCCCTGGTGGATATTCGGCGGCCGTTCGCGCGGGACAGTACGGCCTGAAAACCGCAATTATCGAGAAGGACCCCAAGCTGGGCGGAACCTGCCTGCACGTGGGCTGCATTCCCGCTAAGGCTTTCCTGCACGCCGCCGACGTCTGGGAGCGCTTCCAGCACCCGGAAGAGGACGGCATCCATTGCGACAACGCGCGCCTCGATTTCCCCCTGGTCCTCGGCCGCAAGAACGCCATCGTCGCCAGGCACGCCAAGGGCGTCGAGTTCCTGATGAAGAAGAACAAGGTCGATTGGATCAAGGGCTATGGCCGGCTCGCCGGGCAGGGCCGCGTCGAGGTTACCGGCAACGGGCCCACGCAGACGCTCGAAACCCGCGCCATCGTGCTGGCTACCGGCTCGGAAGCGCGCATGCTTCCGGGGCTTCAGCCCGACGCCCAGCGCATCCTCACCAACATCGAGATTCTGGATCTGACGCACGTGCCCCAGTCGCTGGCGATTCTGGGCGCGGGCGCGGTGGGAGTCGAATTTGCCTCCTGCTTCCATCGCTTCGGCAGCAAAGTATCGGTATTTGAGATGCTGCCGCGAATCGTCCCCGTGGAAGACGAGGAAGTCTCGAAAGAGCTTCTCCGCTACTTCAGGAAAACCGGCATTCGCGTCGAAACCGGCGCGCGTGTGGATACGACCAGCGTCCAGAGAACCGATGCAGGCGTGCGCTTCAACGTGACGCTCGAAAATGGCAACGCCGAAACGGTGGAGGCCGAGGCGCTTCTGGTGGCCGTGGGACGTAAGCCCAATACCGATAACATCGGTCTCGAAGGCACTCGCGTCGAGTTGGACCGGGGCTTCGTCAAGGTGGACGAGATGCAGCGCACGGGCGAGCCCGGCGTGTACGCCATCGGCGACATCGTCGCCGGCACGCCGCAGTTGGCGCATGTCGCCACCGCCGAAGGCATGGTGGCCATCGGACACATTGCTGGAAAAGCCGTGACCCCCATCAACCGGAATCGCATCCCCAGTTGCACCTACACCGAGCCCGGCATCGGCAGCGTCGGTTTCACTGAGGCGCAGGCGCGTGCCAAGGGATACAAAGTCAAGGTCGGGAAGTTTCCGTTCCTGGCCAACAGCAAGGCGTCGATCCTGGGGCAGCACGACGGTTTCGTCAAAGTGGTCGCCGAAGAGGAGTACGGCGAGGTCCTGGGTGTGCACATCATCGGCCCGCAGGCCTATGAGTTGATCGGCGAATGCGTGCTGGCGATGGAGGCCGAGGCCACAGTGGAGACGGTGATGCACACCATCCACGCGCACCCGACCATTTATGAGGCCGTCGGCGAGGCGTTCAACGCCGTGTACGGGTTGGCCATCAATGCCTAGCAGTGGGGCAGGTCTGCGACCTGCCATCTTCTCATCCGTTCCGAGCGGCGACCGTCAGGGAGCGGTCCACCCGTTCCAGATTCGCGACCTCGGCCGCGTCCGCTACGCCGAAGCCTTCGCCATGCAGCAGCAACTGGTCGAACGCCGCAAGCGCGGCGAGATTCCGGATCAGCTCCTCTTCGTCGAGCATCCGCCGGTGGTCACCATGGGACGCAACGCGCACCCGGAAAACCTGCTCGCCGATCCCGAGCTGCTGGATCGCGCGGGCATCGAGCTGCACCATACCGACCGCGGCGGCGACGTCACCTATCACGGCCCCGGACAGATCGTTGGTTACCCCATTCTCGATTTGCGAGAATGGAAGCGCGACGTGACCGCCTACCTCCGCGGCATTGAAGAAGTGCTGATCGGGGCCTTGTCCGAGTTCGACATCCAGGCCAGGCGCCTGGAAGGGGCCACGGGCGTGTGGGTTTCGACGCCGGGCGGTATAGCGAAAATCGCCGCCATCGGCGTGCACATCAGCCGCTGGGTGACCTCGCACGGCTTCGCCCTGAACGTGGACACGGATTTGACCTATTTCCGCTACATCGTGCCCTGCGGTCTGACCCAGCCGGTGACTTCGATGCGGGCGCTCGCCGATCGGAATGTAGGGAGACGCGCGGAGCGGGCGGAAGTAATGGACGCGCTGGCGCGGAATTTCGCGCGCGTCTTTGATCGGGAATTAATGGAGACTACCGAATCATGATCGATGTCGTAATGCCCCAGATGGGCGAAAGCATAGTCGAGGGAACTTTAACCAAATGGCTCAAGAAGCCGGGCGAGCATGTAGAGCGCGACGAGCCGCTATTTGAGATTTCGACCGATAAAGTCGATACCGAGATTCCGTCGCCCTCCGCAGGCACTCTGGCCGAGGTCCTGGTGGAAGAAGGCAAGACCGTGGCCATCAACGCCATCGTTGGTCGTATTAATGAGGCCGGACGTATGCAAGACGGGGCGTCGGCCGCGCCCGCTCCTGCTTCGGCGCCTTCGCCAGCCGCTCCCGCTCCAGCCCCTGCACCGGCGGCTCCGCCAGCCCCCGCGCCTGCTCCAGTTCCGGCGCCCGTTGCGGCAGCCCCCGCCCCCGAAGCGGCTGCCGCAGTGGATGCCGCTCCCGCGCCTGTGGCCGAGGAGGCCCCAGGCCCCTTATCGCCTCTGGTCCGCAAGATGGCCCGCGAAAACAATATCGACTTGAGCAAGATTCGAGGCACGGGTGCGGGTAGCCGCGTCACCAAGCACGATCTGGAGGCGTATTTGGCCGGGGCGTCGGCGTCTCCGGCTCCATCGCCTGCTCCGCCTCCGGCTACATCGCCTACTCCGCCTCCCGCTCTATCGCCTGCTCCGCCTCCGGCTACATCGCCTACTCCGCTTCCCGCTCCAGCCCCGGCTCCCGTTCCCGCGCCGCAGGCGATCGCCACGGTTCAAGCGCCGGTCGAGGTTCCCCTGCCTCCTCAGCCTCGGGAAACTCGCGAGCCTGCTCCCATGCCCGGCGCCGCCGCCGCCTATCGCGTCGAGCCCATGAGCATGATGCGCCAGAAGATCGCCGAGCACATGATCTTCAGCAAGCGTACTTCCGCGCACGTCACCACCGTGCATAAGGCCGATATGACCAAGGTCGTCAAGCTGCGCGACAAGCTCAAAGCTCAGTTCCAGGCGCAGTACGGATTCAGCCTGACGTACCTGCCGTTCGTGATGCGCGCGGCGTGCGCGGCTATACGCCAGTTCCCCATCGTCAACGCGTCCATCGATGGAACCAACATCGTCTATCACCGCGACATCAATCTCGGCATGGCGGTGGCGCTCGAAAACGGCCTGATCGTGCCCGTGATCCGCAACGCCGACGAGAAGAACATCGTCGGGTTGCAGCGGAACATCGTGGATCTGGCCGCGCGCGCCCGTTCGCGCCAGCTCAAACCCGATGAGGTGCAGGGCGGCACCTTTTCCATCACCAATTTCGGCAGCTTCGGCAGCATCTTCGCGACCCCTGTGATCAACCAGCCGCAGGTGGCCATCCTCGGCGTGGGCAGCGTCGTGAAGGAGCCTGTGGTGGTGGACGACGCCATCGCCATCCGCTCCACTTGCTATCTGGCTCTGACTTTCGACCACCGCCTGATCGACGGCGCTCTAGCCGACCAGTTCACCGCGAAAGTGAAATCGGTGTTGGAAGGCTGGAGCGAAGAGGTGATGTAGGGTCGGGCCGCTTGCCCGATCGCGTCGCTAATCTAATTAAGACCTGATCGGCAACGGAGGGTGCCAAGCTATCCCCCGGCGGATGGACCGCGCTGCGCTGGAACTCCAGTCGATGCCCGCCCTCGGTTCGTAGTCGATACTTTATCGTCTAGTAAAATCGGGAAAGGTGTCGTTGCTCCGCAGGCTCGCCCTACGGCGTCCTCGCAGCCGAATTGCGGCGACGGCTCGGGTAGACGGCGCAAACTGTGCCGCCACCGTCTCCCGCCGCTGCGGTAATGTCGGCGCCCCCTGGGCCATAGGATTCCTGACAGACGCCATCTCCCCCGCCTCCAAAGTTGCCGTCGCCGGTGTAATAAACCGTGGCGATCGTCGCCCTGGTCACCGTAATCGTTGTACCGTTTAGGTCGCCGGCTAAGCGGACCCAGTTTCCCGCTGCCTTAGCTAAATCCGCCTGATTCTGGTTTGCGATTTGGTACATTTTCCCGTCCGCGACCAACACGTACCTACCGCCGTTTTTCACGCAAGCCAGTGCGAGATCGCGGTAAGTCGTCTTGGTGTCCTTATGCATGGCCATTATTTTCGCGTGACTAGCAGCGTCACAGTCGTCGCCGATCATACCGGCCATTGTCATAGCGGCCGCGTGCGCCAACGGAGCGAAACCGGCGAGGAGGGCAGCACAGCATAGACCCCTTAGAATACTTTTCATGGCATTCCTCTCCTTTATGCAGTGCGCCGTCATGGCCGCGTCTGAGCGACGCCCAAGATGCGCTTGGAACCTGGGTCCTGCACGAACACCACCACGCGCAACGCTCCGCTGCCACCGTTCTTCAGGGGCACCGCCAGATCCCGGGTTAAAACGCCCTGCGCATCGGTTTTCCCCGCTAGAAGTAGGGTCCTGGCCACGGCCACATGATGCAAGGTATGACCGGAGTTTTCGCCGTGCGTGACCTGCGACCGCGCATGATCGTCCGCCAGCACCACATAGACATCCGTCTCGCGGCCGCCCCCTGTGACCCTAATCTCGACCTTCACGTCCGCCCCGGAATGCTGCGCTCTCAGATCGATTGCAGCTTTCGAGTGCGTTTCAGCCTTCAAGATCGTCGAACGCGCCGCTCGCTCATCGCTGCCCACTACGTCCTGCTGGCCATCGATCACCAGTTGCGGCGTGTACGCGCTATCGAGGCGGAGCCGCGTCACGTAGTTTTGCTGGCGTTGCGTGAAGAGCGCCGATGAAAACGGATCGGTCCACCCCAGCCGGTTCCAGTAATCGACGTGCTCGCTCAGCACGATGAGCTCGGCGCCGGCGACCGGCTGGGTGCGGTCGAAGATTTCGAGGAGCCGATCGGCCGGGGGACAGCTCGAACAACCTTCCGAGGTGAAGAGTTCCAGCAGAACCGGCTGGCGCGGGCCAGTTGCGCTTGAGTCTCCAGCCTGGGCCTGAGGCCCGGGTTTAGCGGCGAACATCCCGAGTGCTACCAGGATGGCCACGAACAGCGTCCCGTACGAACCGGCTGCTAACAGTTTCACGGGGCCCTCCTGTTGGGCGTCGGCTTACTTCTTCTTGGCCATCGCCACCTTGGACACGGTGATCGTTTGACCGTTTACGTCGCCGGTTAAGCTGACCTTGTCTCCGGCTTCCTTTGCCAACTCCGCCTGATTCTGGTTGGCGATTTGATACACTTTCCCGTCCTCCGAGACGAAAATGTACTTAGCTCCAGCTTTCACACAAGCGAGTGTGCAGGCTTTGTCGGTCATGCCAGCGTGGCCGGCGGTCATTTTGGCGTGACTGGCGCCACACATGCTGTCGCTGATCATGCCGGCCATCGTCATGCTGGCCGCGGGAGCGATCGAAGCCAAGCTTGCCAACAGGCCAGCACAGCACAGACCTCTTAGAATGCTCTTCATGCTTTTCTCCTTCTATGCCCCGAAGGGGTAGATTTACACTTCCTATACTACTTCGTTCAACGAGACCATTGAGTTACGCACGTCCAAGGCTTTTGGCGAAGAATATTTGCAAGCTGGAGACTTGGAGGGAGATGAGTCGCAACCTTGTACGCGATTGCGTGGAAACGTTGAGTTCCGTTCGCATCGGCGCGCAACGAGATTGTGCTGCAGGACCGTAACCAAATTGGACCATGCGTCGAAGTATCCACGGATGGGGATGGGCACTGCCTCGTCAAAAAGCGAGCCGCGGCCGCGCGCACCGGAGGACGAACTGCGCGATCACATGATCCGGTATCAGGCCGGAAATGCGGCGGGCGCAGAAGAACTCGTCCAACGCTTGTCTCCGAGCCTGTTCGGCTACTTCTTAAAGACTACCGGCTAAAGCCGGTAGATTCCTATTCCGACTGAAAGTCGGCTTGCGGCTGAAGCCGCCTGAAGCATCTGCGGCTCAGAGCCGCCTCAAGGCTCGGTGGGCGCGGTGATCTT